>Ga0208375_1000952_pt1 | contig 35969 bp, 37 predicted proteins | sample RifOxyD1_FD_184038 | JGI IMG/M metagenome (GOLD analysis project Ga0208375, IMG submission 184038) | Soil microbial communities from Rifle, Colorado - Rifle Oxygen_injection D1 (SPAdes) | ecosystem: Environmental > Terrestrial > Deep subsurface > Rock core/Sediment | place: Rifle, Colorado... | reverse complement strand
ATATAAAAAAGGCAGTTGAGCCGACAACCGCCCCAAAAGCCATCATCGGGTTGATTTGCAAAGCCTCCCAGACAATGGCAGAAAGAAGTATTGAAACAACAGCATAAAACCAGACACCCTTTGACAAAATAAAACGCTCACCCCGCAGCCCAAAATGTTTTTGCTCTAAAAACAGCCAGTGGAAAAACAGGAAAATCAAAAAAGTCCCCCCGCCAATAAGTAAAATAGGGGATGACTGCTCAATTGCCTCAATTACCCTGGGGTCATTTGAAAAAGTGGCAGTTAAAGCGCCAATTATCCCTAAACCGGGATTGGTAGCCCAGACAATCAAAAGAGGTAGAAGCCCCCGTATTAAAAATACCGCAATCAGCATACCCCAAAGTAAAAACCAGCGCCTGGCCTTTTGGGCCATGGTTGATAGCACCTGGGCATTGATAATGGCATTATCAACTGATGAAACAGTTTCAAAAAGGATAAGACCTGAAACTATTAAAACTGCAGTCAAAATATCCACAATATTTATTATATACTATCTGACTTAGCCATAAGCACTTTGCAGTAGCCATAATTTTCCTTACCTTTTTCTTATCAAAATCTCACATAAGTTAGCTGCATACTTACCTAAAATTAAGGGTTAATTATGTTTGATTTTATAGTGAATAATTTGGATTTAATAAAATTTTATATGCCGATTGGAGCGATCGGTCTTTTTCGTTGGGGACTTTGGAGTATAAAGAAACTGGTTGGCCTGGGGTATCACCCGACAAAAGAAGTAAAACACAACTCCAGCCTGTCTGTAATAACTGCAGTTTATAACGAGAGGCCTGATATATTCAAAAAAGCACTGAACAGTTGGGAAGGGGATGAAATTATTGCTGTTATCGATCATCAGGATAAATCAAGCATTAAAGTTTTTAAGGAATTTTCCGACAACACCTACACCCAAACAAAACTAATTATAACTTTTGTGCCCGGCAAAAGGCCGTCACTGGCTATGGGAATAAAGGCTGCTAAAGGTGAAATTGTCGCTTTGGTTGATTCAGATACCATTTGGAAGCAGGACATTCTGGGCAGGGCGATTTCTCCTTTCACAGACCCAAAAGTGGGAGGAGTTGCTACCAGACAGGAAGTATATGAACCCAGTACCATCCAGGGACAACTATTTAATATCCAGCTTTCAAACCGTTATTTTAACGAATTCCCTTTTTTGGCAAAAACAGGTAACGTCTTAACCTGCCTGTCCGGCCGGACTGCATTCTACCGCCGCGAAGCAGTGATACCTGTGCTTGATGATATGGTTAATGAAAAATTTTTGGGAGTGCCCTGCATCAGTGGAGATGATAAGGCTTTAACCCGCCTGGTGCAGGAAAAAGGCTGGAAAACTAAATTTATGCAAAATGTTGTAGTTGCAACGCCACAAGCTCCGACTTTACTGACATTTTTTAAGCAGCAGCTCCGCTGGCTCCGTAACAGCTGGAGGTCCGATCTTTTGACACTTGCAAGCCCCTGGGTCTGGAGGAGGGAAAAAATCCTTGCCCTTTATATGATCGATCGCTTTCTACAGCCTTTTATTATGTTTTTAGGCCCCATTTATTTTGCAATCTCCATTTATTTGGGACATTGGACAGTTTCTATTATTTTAATTATCTGGTGGCTTTTAAGCCGTAGCATAAAAATCCTGCCGCACTTAGAACAGCACACCTCCGATTTACTCATAATACCCGTTTATGTCATAACAACCTACATTACGGCGCTTATTAAGATATATGCCCTGCTGACTTTAAATGAGCAGGGGTGGATTACCCGCTGGGATAGCACCCGGCTGCAAAAAACCGCCCTTATATTTATCTTTATGTTTATGTTCCAAACTTCAGGTATAAGTTCTGTCAAGGCACAGGAGAAGCCTGACATTACTTTTGACTCTGCGACTAATACAATCGAAGTTAAGGGAGAAGGCACAACAGTTAACCTGACTGCTATTTCAAATGTGATTAATGATAAAAATGTATTGGAAAGAACAGGAGTTTATGAATGGATATTGAAAGTTAATTTAAAAATTTTTGAAGATGTGACGCTTGAACTTTATGGGTTTCAGGGCGGCGACGTCAACTGGCTCAAAATGAGATCCGACCCGGCAGGGTATGCAGCTATAGAGTCCTCAAACGGCAATATCAGTATTAAAAATGTCAAAATTACTTCCTGGGATGGGCAAAAAAACTCATTTGACACAGACTTTTTAGACGGCAGCGGCCGGGCCTATATTTCCGCTAAAAACAGGAGCAGTAAATTTGTAAACCGGATGGATATTGTCAGTAGTGAGATTGCCTATTTGGGCTTTTTTGATGAAACGGCTTACGGCATATCATGGAAAGTAATTTCCGAACCCGGCAAAGGGGACACAGGGACCTTAGGAAAAGGCATTACGGGAAAAGTTGAAAATAGCAAATTTCACCATAACTATTACGGCATGTATTTATGGGGTGCAGGCGGGTTGGTAATAAGGAATAATGAAATCTATGAAAATTACCGTTATGGCTTTGACGCCCATACCCAAACTATTAACACAATCATGGAAGATAATTTTTCCCATGATAACGGCTGGCATGGCATAATTTTCGCCGACAGGTGTACGGGCAATACCATCCGCCGTAACAGGTCAATAAATAACAAAGGTCATGGGATTATGCTGCATAAACGCTCCGATAATAATACTATCGAGGATAATACCGTATCGGGGAATGATGACGGCATTCCTCTTTTTGAATCTTCATCCAATATTATTAAGAACAACCGAATCAGCGGCAATAACGTTGGAGTAAGAGTTTACGGCAGGACTCTTCCTTCTGCCAATAACATTTTTGAAAATAATACAATTTCCGATAGCAAAAAGTATGGTATATATCTTTACGATGCAGCTTCGGAAAATACATTCCGCAACAACCAAATTCAAAATAGCGGCGACAGGGAAGTATATGAGCCAAATGTCTCAAATGATGCTGTGGAAAATACCAATAAACCCAATAAATGGATAATTGCCTCAACTCTTTTTGGAGCGGTGTTTCTGCTGGCAGTTATAAGCAGGATACGGGCTTATCTTAATGCACGATAATCTGCGCGATTATTGCGTGGTGTATGATATAATATATACACCATGTTTAAGCCAAGATGTTCTGTTACACCTAAGATACTGACTGCCATCTCTGAAATTGCCGAAATTAAGGCAGTAGTGGAGCGCTCAAAAGTTTTACCACTAAATGAAGCCCACCTTAAAAGGCAGGCTATTGCCCGGATGGCCCATACCTCAACTTCCATTGAAGGAAATAAGTTGGCACAATTCCAAGTTGATAAAGTCTTATCGGGAATGTCCGTATCGGGTGATGCCAAGAGTATTCTAGAAGTAAAAAATATCCAAAATGCCATAAATGAAATGGATAAAATTGTCGAAAGTGGAAAAGCCATTGGAGTCGAGGATGTCCTGAAATTGCATGGAATTTTGATGAGAGGATTGGTTGAGAGTGAAAAATGCGGTTATTTCAGGAAAGATGATATCTATGTGGTGGATGATTTGGGTGATGGCCGGGAAAAACTCCGTTATAAGGGCCCGGACCACACAAAAGTACCCTTTTTAATAAACGAGCTCTTGTCCTGGCTCATCAGGGCTAAAAAGATGGATATCCACCCGATTATTAAGGCTGCAATTCTGCATGTTGAGTTTGTTACTATCCATCCTTTTACGGATGGCAACGGCCGGATGGCCAGGCTTTTAACTGCTACCAGCCTTTATCTTGACAACTGGGATTTTAGAAAAATCATTGTGCTGGAAGATTACTACAACCACAATAGATTAACTTACTATAATGCCCTAAATTTTGTCCAAGGCGACCATTACCATACCGGGGAAGACTTAACTCCCTGGATTGAATATTTTACGGAAGGCTTTCTGGTTGAAGCTAAAAAAGTTAAGGATGCAATATCTTTAGCAGGTTTTGGCAAAATTTCGGATAAGGAGGAACAGGTCTTTCTGGATAGTGATGAGCTTAAAATTATGGATTTTGTTTCAACAACCGGTAAAATTACCAGTGCTGATGTTGTCAAAATATTAAGCATTGCCAAAAGGACTTCCCAGGTTAAGATTAAAAATTTAGTGGATAAGAAACTTTTACTGGTCAAAGGCCAAGGCCCCAACACTTTTTATATACTTGCAAAATAATTCTATCTTATAATATTTGACTTGATTTTTGCATTTTGATAAACTTCATCTTACTATGGAAAAATTGTTTGAGGGGCAGTTCCCGTTTGACGGGCAGGACAGGATGGTTCTTCAAAAGGTAGTAGATGGGCATAACGAAGAAGAAATGGCCAGAGAGTGTTTACCATTTCACTTATTAACAAGTGTACAAAGAGAGGTACTTCAGTCTATAGCTTATGGTCAATCTGATAAGGAAATTGCTATGACTTATCATAAATCATCCGGTACTATAAGAACACTATGGTTATCATTAGGTAGAATAGGTATGCCTTTTAGGTATAAATCAGATAGTCAAGTTAATTCACATTCGGCAATATTAGCCTTAATTGTAGATGGAATTAACTATGGCTACTTAAAAACTAAACTCCCTGAATCGGTTCAGGAATTATCTTTGGCTGAAAATGAAGTTTTTGAACTGCGGTTACAAGGTTTGGCTCATCCGGAAATAGCCATAAAAAGACAGGTTTCTTTGGCTGATGTGGGGCAATTAAGCTCAAATGCAATACACAAGCTTATGGGTAATAATTTTTTTCACGCCGCCGCTATAGCTACATACCTGAAACTGCATGGTAAATGGTCTGTTTGCTCCGGTAAGGGGGGTAAAATAATCAATCTATAGATTGCGCAGTAGATTGCGCGATTATTGCGTGATATATTTTCCAACCTTTAGGCTTCCTACCACTTTCAATTTCTTGCCAAATCTGGTAAAATTGTCTGTATTTTCCGCCTTCATGAGTACAGACTATATCATCATTAAAGGTGCCCGGGAACATAACCTCAAAAATATTGACCTGGAAATTCCCAAGGACAAGCTGGTAGTTTTAACCGGCATCTCCGGATCAGGAAAATCCTCTTTGGCTTTTGATACTCTCTATGCAGAGGGGCAGAGGCGGTATGTTGAGAGCCTTTCTTCTTATGCCCGGCAGTTTTTAGGGGTAATGGATAAGCCTGATGTGGATTATATCGAAGGGCTTTCTCCTGCCATTTCCATTGACCAAAAAAGCGCTTCCCATAACCCAAGGTCAACTGTCGGCACAACTACTGAAATTTATGATTATTTAAGGCTTTTATTTGCCCGGATAGGACATCCTCATTGTCCAATTTGTGGGGAAGAAGTGTCAAGGATGAGTGTTGAGCAAGTGGCGCAAAGTATAATAGGAGACCCCACTTCGTCCGCCTCTGGCGGGCTCCGCGGGGCAAGAGGCCGCCGGATTATGGTTTTAGCACCAATCGTGAAGGATAGAAAAGGAGAGTACTCACAACTTTTTGAGGACTTGAAGAAAAAGGGGTATTCCAAAGTCAGAATTGACGGGTATATCAGGGATTTAACAGAAGATTTAGTTCTAATTAAGACCAACAAGCATACCATTGATGTGGTAATTGACAGACTAGTGCTGAATAAGGATGCCGGACAAACCAGCATGACAAATATTATTCGTTCAAGGTTGTCACAAAGTATTGAAACAGCACTGAAATTAGGAGAGGGATTTGTGATAATTTCTGATGTTTTAGATACTTCTTTGGAGTTTCCTGCAACGCCTGCAAAAATGCAGGATCATCTTTATTCGGAAAGGTTTGCCTGTCCCAAGGATAATATTGCCTTGCCTGAAATTGAACCCCGGACTTTCTCTTTTAACTCTCCGCATGGGGCTTGCCCAAATTGCACAGGACTTGGAGCGCTTCTAAAAGTAGACCCATCTGTTATTTTAAATCCCATTTTATCTATCGCCGAAGGCGGAATTCTACCCATGAGCAATATTGGGGAATCGGATACTTGGTTTTCAAGACTGATTGAGGCAGTCGGCAAAACTTACCACTTTGACTTAAAAATAAGATTGGGGGAATTTAGCGATGAAGCCAGGACAGTTCTTTTGTATGGAGCCGTCAAGGAGGAATTTAAAGTTGAAGGAAGAAACAGGGAGGGCAGGTGGACTCATTTTTATACTGATTTTGAGGGAATTATTAATAATCTGGAAAGAAGGTACAAGGAAACCGAATCGGAATATGTCCGGCGCGAAATTGAAAAATATATGGTTTCAGAAATTTGCCCTGTTTGTGCCGGGGCCAGATTAAAAAAAGAGGCACTTTCTGTCACAATTAACAGACTCAACATCAGCCAAATGACTGAATTTTCTATAAAAGATGCACTGGAATGGGTAAAAAATCTCAAAAAACCAGTTTTTTCCGATCGTGAGGCGACAATTGCCAGTTCTATTGTAAAAGAAATCATAGCTAGATTACAGTTTTTAGTAGATGTGGGTCTTGATTACCTGACACTTAACCGGGCTTCGATGACCCTGGCAGGGGGAGAAGCCCAAAGAATAAGGCTTGCATCGCAAATCGGTTCAGGTCTTTCAGGTGTTTTGTATGTCCTGGATGAGCCTTCAATCGGCCTGCATCAGCGGGATAATCACCGGCTGATCGAAACACTTAAAAGACTACGTGATCTTGGCAATACTGTTGTAGTGGTTGAACATGACGCGGAGACTATGGAAAACGCCGATTTTATTATTGATTTTGGTCCCGGGGCAGGAGAACACGGAGGAAAAGTGATGGCGCAAGGCTCACCTGCCCAAATTAAGAAAAACCCGGAATCGCTTACCGGAAAATATCTATCAGGCAAAAAAACTGTCAACGCTTCGCAAAAATTTATCAAAGCACCAAATAATCTTGGGGTATTGAAGGTATTGGGAGCAGCGGAGCATAATCTAAAAAACATTGACGTAGAGTTTCCCTTAGGTCAATTTATAGCCGTAACCGGCGTTTCCGGCTCCGGTAAGTCCACTCTAATCAATGATATTTTATACAAAGCCCTTTCGTCCAAATTTTTCCACAGCCGTGAAAGAGCAGGGAAGCATCAGGGCTTGGAAGGTGTAGAAAAAATAGACAAGGTAGTGCTTGTTGACCAGTCACCTATCGGGCGTACCCCAAGGTCCAATCCGGCTACATACACCGGAGCTTTTACTTTCATTAGGGAGCTTTTCGCCAATTCTCCTGAATCTAAAATTAAGGGATATAGTCCGGGTAGGTTCTCTTTCAATGTTAAGGGGGGTAGGTGTGAAGTGTGCGAAGGAGAGGGACAAATCAAGATTGAAATGCAGTTTCTGCCAGATGTTTATGTCACTTGCGAAGCATGCGGAGGCAAAAGGTACAACAGAGAAGCTTTAGACATCCATTTTAAGGATAAAAACATTGCAGAAATTCTGGATATGACAGTCGAGGAAGCCCTGAAATTTTTTGAGAACATTCCCCAGATTAAAAATAAGCTGGTAATTTTAAATGAGGTTGGGTTGGGCTATATCCGTTTAGGCCAGCCGGCACCAACTGTTTCCGGCGGGGAAGCCCAAAGAATTAAACTGGCCACGGAACTTTCCAAAAGGCCAACCGGACATACCCTTTACATCCTGGATGAGCCAACCACCGGGCTTCATTTCGCCGATATTGAAAAGCTTTTAACAATACTGCGGAGGTTAGTCAACTATGGCAATACCGTCATCATTATTGAACATAATCTGGATGTAATTAAAAATACTGATTGGATAATTGATTTAGGGCCGGAAGGCGGGGACGGAGGAGGGAAAATAGTGGCAGAAGGTACACCCAAACAACTTGCCGGAAACAAAAATTCAATCACCGGCCACTACTTATCCAAAGTTTTAGTACAATAATGCAACCTTTGATGCAATGACGCAACCTGATGCTAATGCAACCTTTCAGGTTGCAAGCTAAAAATTTCAACTATTGATTTTATATTAGCCATATCCTATAATTTTACTCATGAATTATCTCGAAAGAAATGAGTTGATCCTAAAAGAAGTTGGGGAACAACTTGAAAATGGGATTTTCCGAAGAGGTAGAGTTATTGGTAAAAGCGGCTCCTCAAAATTTACTTCAATTGGTACCTATAATTCCCCAACAATTGGTGCAAATGTGCATGTTGGTATCAAGGAATCCCTTAGTCATATAGATTTAGATATTAGAGCAGAGATGGAAATGACAAGAATTGCAGTAATTTCAAAACATTCTTCATTTTTAACTGATTTCCTTCCTCAATTTCATGGTTATTTATTGGGTGGAAATAATAAAACAATGATCATAACTGAAGATTTTCTGAAGGAAGACGTTATCCGATGGAGCAGTGGCCATACAAATGGGCTGAAATGCCCGATTTGGCTGATTTATCAGAAATGAAGAATGGCGCCACTGACTATTTAAGTTTGATAGCTCCTTGGTTTTATTTAAAAGAAGAATTAATAAAATTAGATCCAACATTAAAAAACGAACCTTACGATTTGACCTCAATGTGCTTTATAGTTCACGGCAGATTACGACTTGGTGATTTTGACAAAATGTTTTTTGGCAGGAATATAGAACAGATATTAAGTGCTTTTCCCATAGACTGCACATTTCTTGATTTTTTGAAATACATAAGGCGAAACAAGTTACAAACCTCCAAAATTTAACTTGCAACCTTTCAGGTTGAAACTTGAAACGTAATATTGAAGCGTAATTATTCTTCAAAATCTATTGCCTGTCGCTTAATAATTCTTAAAGCCTTACTATAACCCACTTGATCTTCAACAAATTTATAATATTTTCCCAATGAAGGAAAAAAATTAAGAACTTGATTAACTGAAGATATTTTTTCATTACCGGTTAAAAAATCATAATATGAAGACCAATTATAAGAAAATAAATCATTTGTTAGACCTGCTACAACTGGATTTAAATGTATGTAGCGGGAAGTGTGCTTAAGCTGTTCATCTGATTCCATCAGTACTGATTTAAATACTCCTTGGAAAAGTGCGCCCACCCGATTATATTTGGTATTAAAGTATTTCGTATAACTGTTGAATAGTTGGCTCATAAAAATGGAGATACCATTTTCCTTTACTTGTTTTAACAGAAAATGAATATGATTAGGCATTAAACAGTAACATAATATTTGTACTAATTTATTTTCAGGATTAGGTTTAAAAGAATTGAAATCTGATTTAGTAAATTTGGAAAAGCTAATTTTAGGTCCAGTATATTGATAATAATAAAGTGTTTTTAAAAATCTTTTATAATCCCGGGGTTGAGTAAAAATATCACGCTTTTCACTTCCTCGATTAAAGAGATGATAATACTCTCCAATAACTAGTGGCGTAGCTCGTCCAGGCATATATTTATACAATGCAACCTTTCAGGTTGAAAGCTAAAATAATAATAACATATAAAAATAATTTTTGGTACAATAGTATTGATGCAAAAGTTATTTATAGCTTTTCTGCTTTTTTTCGCCGTATTTATACCATCAACTGTTTTTGCTGAAAATGAATTTTCCACTACATACGATGCGTCTTTCAATGTCCAAAATGACGGGTCAACAGAGGTTTCAGAGAAAATAACCCTTAAAAATTTAACCAGCAAATATTATGCCTCAAATTTTGCCATTACAATCGGCTCAACTGCTGTAAGCGGCGTATCAGCCACAGATGAATCAGGACCAATGGAGGTAAAAGTAGAAACACAAGGCAATAATACCCAAATCGGGCTTGCCTTTAACCAGCAAGTTGCCGGCATGGGGAAAACTCAAATATTTACCTTGAAGTATAAATCAGATGATTTTGCAGAAAATATTGGCAAGGTCTGGGAGGTAAACTTACCTAAAATACCTGACGGGGGAGAGATCGAAAATTATAACCTGACACTATCAGTACCCGTTTCATTTGGAGACCCTACTTCAATCTTCCCCAAACCGAAATCGGAATCTCAAAGTTTCGACCGTTTGTTTTATAAATTTGAAAAAAATCAATTGATTGCAAGCGGAGTTTCTGTCAGCTTTGGCTCCAATCAAGTTTTTGATTTTACTTTAAAATATCAGATTAACAACGATTCCCTCTTCCCGGTGATAAGTTCTATTGCACTTCCCCCTGACACAAATTATCAGGATACAATCATAAGTAAAATTAGCCCGGAACCTATTAATGTAACAATTGATGAGGATGGAAATTATTTGGCCTGGTATAGGTTAAACAGGAAAAGCGGGCTGAATATAACCGTAGCAGGTTCTGCCAAAATATACCTTGCTCCAAAGTCAAAAAAATTCTTTGAGTTGACCAACACCCAAAGGCAAGAGCTTACTAAAAACGACACGTATTGGGAAAAGGATAATCCGGCTATATCTGCCGCTCTTAGTGAAATATTTAAAGAAGGAACGCCTGATAAAACAGCTGACAAGGCAAATTTAATATACCGGTACGTTGTATCACGATTAAAATATGACGAGGGGAAGCTAAATGGCAATCTGGAACGGCTTGGTGCTGTGACTGCTTTGAACAACCCCTCTTCTGCCGTCTGCATGGAATTTACAGATTTATTTATTGCCCTGTCACGCGCCGCCGGAATTCCGGCCCGGGAATTGGACGGGTTTGGCTATAGTAGAAATTCAAAGCTGCGGCCTCTGTCGCTCTCCAAAGATCTGCTTCATGCCTGGCCGGAATACTTCGATGAAGACCGGGGTTGGATCATGGTTGACCCGACTTGGGAAAATACTTCAGGAGGAGTGGATTACTTTAATAAATTTGATTTAAACCATATAGTTTTTGCCATAAAAGGATTTTCTTCTAAGGAACTGTTCATCGGCAGCGACACCAATGTGTCAGTTTCAAACAGTGATTTCCTGGGCAAACCGCAACTTGAAGTTTTAGTCGAGCTACCAAATATCCTTTGGTCTCCCTTACCGCAAAACGGCACCATTAAAATAATCAATCATGGTAATTCTCTGCAGCCGCCTTCAGATTTATCACTCAATACCGAGAAAATAAACATCCTGGGGCCAACCTCAATAAAACTTGGTGCGATTCCGCCATTCGGCTCATCCTCTTATCCACTTAACCTTCGTACTCCTGACTTTTGGAGGTCTTTTGAGGGCAGGGTGGAAGTGACTGCAGCAGGCCAAAAGTTTATCAAGAAAGTAGAGGTCAAGCCTTTATTTTCTTTCGTCCCCCTGCCATATATTTTGGGAGGAATTATTTTAGCATCAGGAAGTGTCTATGGGGGAATTCTTGCTCTTCATATCTACCAAAAACGTCTAAGGAAGCCAAAAATAGTTCAATAGATGCTATTTAAAAAAGAGCAGGTTCCCCACGGTCCGGGTGTATATATTTTCCAGGATAAAGCCGGGCGGATATTGTATGTGGGAAAGGCAGTAGATCTTAGGACCCGGGTTTCTTCATATTTTAGCGGTAAATCTGACAATATCAAGACCGAAGATATGGTGGAAAATATTGCCTCCCTGGAGACAATTAAAGTCTTATCGGAAATTGAGGCCTTAATATTGGAAGCCAATCTGATTAAAAAATATCTGCCGCCATATAACATCAAACTGACTGATGATAAAGATTACCTTTATATAAAAATAACTGGCGGGCACTACCCTAAAATTATTACCGCCAGAAAAAATGAATTATCTGATGCCAAAAAATATTTCGGGCCATTCCCATCTTCCCGTGTCGTCCGTGATACCCTAAAAAAACTCCGCCGAATTTTCCCCTGGTGCAACGGAACAGGGAATAGGGCAAAGGGAATAATGAAAAGTCGTCCGTGTTTTTACTACCACCTAGGACTCTGTCCGGGTGCTTGTGTCGGCAAAATTTCCCGGCAAGACTACAACAAAATAATCAACAGATTTTCCAGGTTTATGGAGGGTAAAACAGATACCCTTTTACATGAATTAAAAAGGGAAATGGGGAAATATTCTCAAAAAACAATGTACGAACAAGCCCAAACGATTAAGAAAACAATTGACGGCTTGCAGTATTTGATGCAATCAACTTCCATAAAAGGTTATCTTGAAAACCCTAATTTTCTGGAAGAGCAAAATAAATTTAGCCTAGAATCCCTGCAAAATGATTTAGGTCTGAATAAAATCTCTGAAAGAATTGAATGTTTTGACATTTCTAATATCTCCGGTAAAAATGCCACCGGGTCAATGGTAGTATTAACCGCCGGGGAGCTTGATAAAAGTCAGTACCGCAAATTTAAAATCCAGCTAGCAGGAAAGCCAAATGATGTAGCTATGATGAGGGAAATTATCCGTAGAAGATTTAAACATCAAGAATGGCCTATGCCTGATTTGATTATTGTAGATGGCGGCCGTGGCCAAGCAAACGTAGTGAACGATGAACTACGAACTATGAACTATGAACTACCAGTTTTTGGATTGGCCAAAAAAATGGAGTGGCTTTACCGTCCGGATGGTAATGTGATCAGATTGCCGCATTCATCATTCGCGCTGCGCCTATTACAAAAGATCAGAGATGAAGCTCATCGTTTTGCTATAAATTATCACCGCAAGTTGCGTTCAAAAATGCTATATTAATATTGAAGACCTAAAACGGATGAAATCGTTAATAAGAAATTTTTTAATAAACTTGGGCGCACTCTGGATTGTCACCCAGATTATCCCCGCAATAACTATAACCGGAGGGACAGAGGGGCTTTTTATTGGTGCTTTATCTTTTATGGCAGCCAATCTTGTACTCGTACCAATACTCAAGCTTCTGCTTCTGCCTCTTAATTTGCTCACCCTGGGACTTTTTGCCTGGTTTGCCAATGTTTTAGCCCTGTTCTTTTTGGTCAATGTTGTACCGTATTTTAAATTGTCCCCTTATCATTTCCCGGGAACCCAATACCAGGGGTTTACCATCCCGGCCGCAGATTTAACTGTTTTTCAGTCGGTGCTTATAGCTTCTTTTATGCTTGGATTTATTATCCACTTTCTTAAATGGCTCTCAAAATGATATACTCTCTTAAGTCACAATGAAAGCAGGTATATTTTCTACACTTCAAATAATTTTCGGAGCCGTGCTTATTGTATTGATTCTCTTGCAGGCAAAAGGAACCGGCCTTGGTTCTGCGTTCGGAGGCGAAATGGGTTTCTATAAAACTAAAAGGGGTTTTGAAAAACTCCTTTTTCAACTGACAATTGTAATAGCCACTCTTTTTTTACTGGTTAGCTTAATAGGACTTATAGTGTGAAGGAGCTTCAATTTTACGCCCTGATTATTTCCAGGCTTGCCCAAAAGTATCTTCTTAAACAGAAGCTGCTGACACTTACAATTTTGGGATTATTAGCACTAATCCTGATTGCCAAGCAAGCCAATTTCATTATCATCCGCCCGGCCGTCTCTGAAGGGATAATCGGTATATACACAAACCAGAATTTACCATCGCCTGTCACAAATTTACTATCAGAAGGGCTGATAACCCTGGACCAAACGGGTAAACCTTTACCAAACCTGGTCTCCGGCTGGCAAGTAAATAATGATGCCACAATCTATACTCTTAAATTAAAGGATAATCTTACCTGGAATGATGGCACTCCGGTCAGGTCGTCCGAAATCATATTTCATATTCCAAATGTAAAAACAGAGCATCCGGACGATAGGACAATTGTCTTTAAATTAGACGATTCATTTAGCCCTTTTCCTTCACTCTTGACACAGCCAATTTTTAAAGGCGATACCCGCATTGGAGTTGGCAAATATAATATTTTCCAAGCCGAACAATCAAGAAACATTCTCTCCAAGATTACACTCACTCCCAGGGATAATGCCGGGAGGAATTTGCCAACTATTTCCATCCGTTTTTACCCCGATGAGAAAGCGGCAAAAACTGCCTTTTCTTTAGGAGAAATTGACAGCCTTATTGGTATTCCGGAAGATAAAAGCCAGAAAAATGTTTCCCAAAAAAAATTAACCACCAAGGATAAGCTTACTGCCATTTTTTACAACACTAAAGACAAGATCCTCTCTGATAAAAACCTCCGCAAGGCCCTAAGTTTTGAAACACCCAGCATACCGTCTGAAGAAAAAGCCAAAGGGCCAATACATCTATCTTCATGGGCTTTTAACCCTGACTTACGGGAATACCTTGACAGCCCGCCTCTAGCGAAAAACTACCTTGAAAAAGCCAATTTGGGAGATAATTCCACAATTACTTTAACCACAACTCCTCAACTGGCTGAACTTGGGGAAAAAATTATTTCTGCATGGAAAAATCTCGGCATAGATGCAGTGCTTCGGGTGGAAAGCGGTGTACCGCAGAATTTCCAGGCGCTTCTATTTACGGCTACTATCCCTGCCGATCCGGACCAATATAGCCTTTGGCATTCAACTCAAAATTCCACAAATATTTCACAATATTCCTCTCCCAGGGCAGACAAAGACCTGGAAGACGGACGGAAAACTTCCGACCCCGAAAAAAGGAAGGAAAAGTACACTGATTTCCAGAGAGTAATTTTAGAAGATGCACCTGCCACCTTTTTATATTTCCCCGGGACTAATGTAATTTACCGTACAAGAGTCGAGAAGGATTTAGACCAGGCCCTCAAGCTGCAGTTTCCGGCATCAGAACCTTCTTGATTTCGTCAACATTTTGATAGGTTTGCTCCGGCAGTTTTTCATCAAGCCACATCCTGTCTTTCTCCGGAACATCAGCCATATTATTGCAAGCCTCCATAATTTGCTGTTTGGAAGCAGGGTATTGAATATGTTCGTTAAGATGGGTAATCATCTCCTTCATCTTCTCGGCCATATCCTGCGCAGTTTGTCCATCCATTTTTAATCACCTCCTCTTTTTTATATTTTTTCAAACTAATATAAAAAATTGAAGAAAAAAGTGTGAGAACTTGGCAAGAGGCTATAAGTTTATTTTCCGGATCCGGATATTCTTGGGGGTAACTTCCACAAGTTCTGTGTCATTAATATATACCATGGCATCCTCTAAAGACATGGTCCGTGGAGTGTTGAAGTGCTCGGAAACCCCTTCCCCTTTTGATCTATGGTTGGTTTGCTGTTTTTCCTTGCAAACATTGATCCTGATATCGTCTTCACGGGAATTCTGACCGATTACCTGACCTTTGTAAACCGGCAGGGCTGGACCAATAAATAACTCACCCCTATCCTGGGCCGAAATCAAGCTGAAAAGTTTGGACACACCATCCTCATGGACAACCAAAGAACCGCGCTCACGCGTGAAGTTTGTACCGATATCTTTCCTGTATTCTAAAAATTGGGCGTTAATGATACCTAAGCCATGTGTATCTGTAATAAATTCACTCCTATAGCCAAAAAACTCCTTGGTGGAAATAATAAACTCAAGATTAACCACTCCATTTTCATTTTTCATGTCAATCAGCTGCGCGTGACGGAGACCCATTTTTTGCATCACAACTCCAGAGAACTGTTCCGGGGCTTCAATCAAAACCCGCTCAAATGGAGTCAAAATTTCACCATCAACTTTTTTCTCAATCACCTGGGGACGGGAAACCTGGAATTCATATCCTTCACGGCGCATTCTTTCAATCAGAATAGCAAGGTGCAACTCGCCACGCCCCGAAACCAACCACCCGCCTGTACACTCTGCTACACGGAGGGCCACATCACTTTCCAATTCTTTATATAACCGATCCTGAATTTGACGGGCAGTTTTAAATTCTCCCTCGCGTCCGGCAAATGGGGAAGTATTAATACTAAAAGTCATCCGCACGGTCGGTTCTTCAATCGAAAGAAGCGGTAAAGCTTCTGGATTTGATAGATCGGCAATAGTTTCACCAATGGTAATCTCGGGAATCCCGGCTACAGCCACAATATCACCGGCCTGAGCCTCGGCAGTCTCAACCCTTCCAAGACCCGTAAAGGTCATGAGGGCGTTTATATGAGCTCTTTTGGACTCACCTGTGCGGCTAATGTGCATTACATCCTGACCGCTTGTAATTTTCCCGTTACAAACCCTACCCACGGCAATTCTACCTTTAAAATTATCTCCGATGGTTGAGGTGACCAGCATCTGCAATGGCTTCTCCGAGTCACCGGCAGGGGAGGGAATATACTTTAGGATGGCATTAAAAATCGGGGTAATATCTGTCATGCTTTCCAAACCGGGCTCTGTCCCTGCCAGACCATTTTTACTGGAACAATAAATAACCGGGAAATAAGCTGTTTCTTCATCCGCACCCAGTTCCAGAAAAAGATCGAAGGTCTTATTTAAAACATATTGAATTCTGGCGTCCGGCTTATCAATTTTGTTGATAACCACAATAATTTTATGTCCTAACTCCAAAGCTCTTTTTAAGACAAACCTGGTTTGAGGCATGGGACCTTCCTTGGCATCAACTAAAAGCAATGATCCGTCAGCTAATTTCAAAACCCGTTCAACTTCACCCCCAAAATCAGCATGCCCGGGAGTATCAATAATGTTGATTTTAACTCCTTGCCATTCAATGGAAGCGTTTTTGGAAAAAATAGTGATACCGCGCTCTTTTTCCAGGTCATTGGAATCCATGATGAGCTCGGATGATTCATTAAATTGTTTACCCAAAACAGTTTTGGATTGGCGCAAAAGGGCATCCACAAGAGTGGTTTTACCGTGATCAACGTGAGCTATGATGGCTACATTTCTAATATTATTCATAAAGCACAAAAAAACCGTCTCAAGGATGTGGGCAATCATCCACAACGGTCGCTAAATTATACATCTTTCTGCTTCAAATCACAAATTGGAGTTAGGTTGAATAGTTCAGCTATTTGATATTCTCTTCCTAGTAGCTGGAACTCTAGTAGACGCAATGGCTTCTTTCACTAAGCCCATATCTACATCGTGCTTGATTTCATTCTCCATACCAGTATAGTATCACAGGTATTTTTTGTTTTCAAAAGGGAAATGTGATACAATTCCCTTGTACTCTGATAGTGTTTGTGAACCAGTCTCTGAAAAAGACGTTCCCACTTGTAAGAGACTATCAAACACCTATCGAATTTTTTCGTAAAGTGAGTTGAAAAAAAGAAAGTTGGTGAGTTTAAATGACAAAGTTATTCGTTGGAGGGCTGCCATACAGCCTGACTTCTGATGAGCTTCGCGATATCTTCTCTAAGGTAGGTGCAGTACTTTCTGCCACCGTTATTACTGACAAGTTTTCCGGACAAAGCAAAGGTTTTGGATTCGTGGAGATGGAAAAGGATGAAGAAGGGCAAAAAGCCATTCAGGATTTGAACGAAACTGAAGTACAAGGAAGAAAAATCTTTGTTTCTGTTGCCAGACCCCGTGAGGAAAGGCCTCAAGATGGAGGTTTCGGAGGTGGAAGAGGTACAGGGGGAAGAGATTTTAACCGTGGAGGGGGATTTGGTGGAGGAAGAGATAGAGGTGGAAGAGGAAGATAATTTTAAATTGTCTTTCGAAGAAAAACAGCTCCAGCAATGGGGCTGTTTTTTGTTGTATAATACAGACATGGGTGACAAGTCATTAATCAAATATATCAATAAGTGGGTAGCCTTAACTCCTAATAGAAAGAAGGTAGTGGCTTTCGCGTCAGATATTAAAACTTTAGATAAACAAGTTAATAAGTTATCAAAAAACAAGGATTTAATTTACCACCGTGTTCTCCCGGTTAATAGTTACTATTCTCCAAAATGTCACGGATAGGTTTTTCATATTTTCCGAGATTAATCATAGACCCTATTACTAAACACCAGGTTGATGAAGTGTTTATTCCTTATATACCAATAAGGTTATCAGTAGCACATAATAACCCTACTCGATAAATTGATGCTCTTATCGATTCAGGATCTGACAGAAATTTATTCCCGTTGTCGTTAGGAGAGATGCTAGGAATAAATTTCAAAAAAGCAATCCAGAAAATAATTTGCGGAATTGGTGACTGTCAAATCACAGCTTTTACAGCCAAAATAAATATATATGTAAACAATACCAAATATGTTACTGAAGCTGATTTTAGTCCCCAGCAAGAAACATTATTATTAGGCAGACAAGGATTTTTTAACTTATTTAAAACCGTGACTTTTGATGAGAATGAAAAATTTACTTATTTAGAAACTGGAGGCTAAACCGTTAGCTACCTAAAACGATATACTCATCATTATTTATTTCCCTCACTTCATTGGGTGTTTGTTCTCTATATTCTTCTAATGTTTTTCTGTCCAATATCTCATCAAAATGAGGGAACACTTCAAAATCAATAATATTCAATCCAGTTAGATCTTTAAGTCCTACTTTATTTTCATCAATCATGTCTGTAGGATCATTCCCGGTAGGAATTTCTGCAGATTTAATGGTAGGAGAAAGAACAATAGCCCCTGCTGAAAAACCAGACAAAACAAATTCGTCTTTTTCGACAAACTTTTTAATTACGTTATCCAGCCCAGATTTTCTTAAGTAATTTAGAAGTCCAAAAGTATTTCCGCCGGTAATCAGTAGAATATTTGATTCCAGAAGTTTTTTGGCCTCATCTACTGCATTTTCCTTTGTATTATCAATAAACCTAAACTCTGCTCCATATTTATCCGCGATGTCCTTCCAAAAATCCGTATACATTTGTGGGCTGTTACTTCCATCGGAGGGCATATACGCAAAAATATTGTTATTAATTTCGCTCGGAAAGATTGCGTCAAGAATCTCCTGAAACTTCATTCCTCCGGGTTGCGAAAATAAAACTATTCTTTTCATAATGTGACCCCGGACAGATTCGAACTGTCGACCAATTGCTTAAGAGGCAACTGCTCTACCACTGAGCTACGGGGCCTAAAGTGCGCCTGGAGGGACTCGGACCCCCAACCTAATGGTTCGAAGCCATTCACTCTATCCGATTGAGCTACAGGCGCATACATACGTATTTTATCAATTTGACCAAGGCTTTACCATTGTTGTAAACTTCAGGACATGGCCCAAGGCACGGAAAGGCATGACTTTACCTATGATGTTACAACTTGTGGCGGAGGGCATGGTAATTCCAACCTTCTTTGGGGAATAACCCAATTTTTCCCCCGCAATCGCGTTAACTCAATTGTCACAAATGCCGACGACGGAGGGGATTCAGGTAAATTGAGTAATTCCGAACACGGCTATGGCGTGGAAAGCCCTGGAGATAAAAGGATGTGCGCCATGCCGCTTGCTTCAAAACTTACCCAACCGGAAAATAATTTGCTTAACCAATACAGGTTTACCGGCAGAGAAGGACGATTATCAGATTATACTATCAGAGATTTAGCTATTGAAATACTAAACCAGCAGCATGAAACATCCTTCAAGGGAGCAATTGCCTTCAGAAAAATTTTTTTTGTTCCACTCATCAATCTTCTAAACAGTAACAACGTGTCCCCCGATCTCCAAAAACTCATGGACTATAAATTCCCCGGTGACAAGTTGGAGCTTAATGAGCGCTGTTTCGGTAATCTAGTCATCGCAGCCTGTGAATTGATGGCTGGAAACCCTGCTGGTGGTTTTGAAATGTTTCGAAGAATTTTTAGCGTTCAGGGCGAAATAGTTTCCGCTACCAACAAAAAAAACCCTGTTCTCCACGCCGAGTTCAGTAACGGAGAAATAATCAAAGGTGAGTCAAAAATAGGCAATCGCGACAAAAACCCCACATACAATCCAAGAAATAAAATGTCCCGGATTTATCACGATGGTGAAATTAACCCTCGGGCAATATATCTTCTTAAAAACTCATTCCTTAGAGTCATCTCTCCAGGCAGTCCCGAAACAAGCATCATCCCTGTTCTGGCAACTAAAGGATTTACAGAGATAGTAGAGGAAGCAAATAAAACTGGGGGTAAAACCATTGTAGTTCCGCCTGTAATGAACAGCGAAGGCACTGCTTTTAGAGACGCTTCACAGGTAATAGAAAGCTATTTATCGTACCTAAATGACAGGAGAAAGCTTATTACTGATGTAATTCTTTCTGCCACACCAATGCCGCAAGATGGAGAAAACCGCTATGCAGAATACGGGCAGACCAAAATAGCCCATGAGTTCCGCAGCTGCCATATCCTACTGCCCCAAGCAAAAATTCATCTTATCCCTGACTTAATTGATTATGATATGACATCCGGCCGGGTCGGTCACAACCAGGGAAGGCTGGGCGAGGCAATCTATTCAATCTGGAGACAGGGATTTAGGCACTAGTGAAGCCGTCAATATCCCTGCTGATGAGCCCAAAAGTAATCCCCCCAGCACGTCCGTTGTCCAATGTTCACCCAAATAAATCCTGGATACTGCCATGAGTGCTAAAAACAATACTAAACCGGGAATAATCAGCATTTTAATACTCCAATGGGTTTTCAGGTAAATATAAACAATCAGGAAAGAAATAATGAAAGCAGTCCGGGTCAGATGTCCGGAGGGATAGGAATAGCTGGTATGGGCGTAACTGCTTGGAAATTCAAACTTTAAAACTCCTCTGTAAAATAGAAAGGGCGGACCGGGGTGAAAAACAAACATTTTACCAAACACTTCCAAAGCCAGAGCTCCCCAAAAAGTAAACATGGAAAGTGTTGCCAGCCAATACCTTTTTATGAGGACAAAAATAAAAAGGGCCAACCAGACAAGGCCGGTAATTTCTGTCATACCCAACAAGGAGAAAAAAGAAAAGGGCAGATCAAACCTTCTGGGAATTTTATCCTGGAAGCGGACAGTGGTATCAAAATCAAAACTTACAAATGTCTCTTTTGCCACCAGATAAGAAAAATAAACAAAAAGAAGAAATAAAATTATGGAGATGGCAAAAAAAAACTTTCTCCCGGGCATTATATTATTCTAACATACCTGTATTTTGTTTTTAAAATACTTCTGCTATACTCTAAACATGAGCCCTGTAGATACGGAAGTTGCCGAACCGGGAATAGAAAAAAAACAAACAGTACTTATTGCTGGAATTAATATAGGCATTGCTACCATAGATGAATTTGTTTCAGTGGCTAGAACGTTAACGGAATTTAATATTGCGCTGGTAAGAACAGCTCCAGCGGGAAGAGAATGGCTGGTAGTTTACCCGACAACCAATACCACACCGGATAAAGAACCGGATCTGGAACTGGCGCCATATATCAGTGAGGAAGAAGCTATGGAATATGCTAAAACAAAGTGTTGGCGTTGGTTACAAAAAAAAGGTAATGCTCTCCCGCCACAAACACCTAAAAAACAGGTTATTTATACCCAAACTGATCTCCAAACAAACCCTATGTCTCTTAATGAAAAACTTAAGATAATTGAAAAATTGGAGGAAGAGGGGAAGCAAGTTAAAATCGCAAAAATTACCAGGAATCACAACTTATTCAGTTACACTAAGTAATAACCCTCTTTTACCATCTTCTTACCAACCTCATATCGCTTTTTTATTTTATTGTATTAATATATTTCTGCCCAATGGAGATGCTCAAAAGATTAGATGTCAAAAGAATCCAGAAAAGGGGAGTAGTATCCCTAACTTCAATTCTGCAAAATGCCATAACTGCAGTAGCCAGACAGGACAAAAATACCCTTAAATTAAATTATTTGAGATAACTCCCATACTTTTAAGATCTTTTATAGGCGGGATCTTTGATTAATCCCTTAGTTTTTTCAATATCGCCGTCCAAAGCAGAATATGAGATATTCAGCCCATGGATGATTTTATCCCTATAATTTAAACTTGCTCCAGTTTTACCGGAAACTTCAGCTAAAAATCCAAAAGGATCATTATTTCTTGCAGAAGTAATCAGTGAATCATAAGACATATCAAGTAAATCCAATAAATTTAATATTCCAAAAAGTAATGTCGGAGCTTCTCTTATCGGGGAACCGGGAGTATTATAACCTATACCGTATGTTTTTTGAGCCTGAATTTCAGCAGCAGTTTCATCCAGGCGCGATAGGGCATTTAAGGGTCTATTGGGATCAAAAGCATCAACACCGCGCACCGTAAGGCCTAATGTCTCGGTTACTTTCATCATCATGATTCCATCTCCGCTGGGCAATAAAAACGGTTCATTAAGCTTCTTTGATTGAAGACAGGTTCGATGACCCATTTCATGCGCGCAAACAATTCCCATGACTCTGACAGGGCTGAAGACCGTACCTCTAAGCATTTCTGATACTTTTGCCACGGATACTACAGTTCCCGAAATTCCGTTATCAATAAATATTGTTGCCCCATTGCTATATTCAGCACCGCCGGGTTCAGAACCGGGCAAAGAGGTATATTTTTCAAGATAATCACGCTTTGAAAAAACAAAGAAGAAGTTTTCAGTTAGAGTTTCCCTGTTACCTGAAAAATTTGTATTACGGGAAAGTACTTGGGCTATTTTAGAAAGCCACAATACACGCAACTTTTCCTCTTTTTCTTGAAGCAATAAATCTTTATACCTCTCCTCAAAATTTAACAAATCATCGGTTTTAATCTCTGATTCCAACGCCCAAAGAAGTCCCAGCCCACCCCCGAAGGCAATACCAGCAGTTCCAATACCTGCGGTTCTTTTCAAAAATAGTCTTCTTGAAGCCCCTTTTAAACTGCCCAATTCTCTTTGTTCTTTAGGCGTAAGCCTTTTTTTATTGTTAAGATAAGAGTACCTTTTATCATTATTGATTTCTTCAGGGGTTCCCCAAAAGAGTTCCTTTATATTCAGCATAAGGCAAAATTATACTACAATCGTCGACATAAATCAAACTATAGGGTTGTATTAGATACCCGGACAAGTACAGTTATATAAATGAGAAATATTGATATAAATAATCTCTCTTGTTTTTCCTATCGTAAGGTATTATTCTCAAAACATGGCAAAGAGTGATGATTTAACCCAAATTAAAGAACTTCTGGAAGTTGTCAAGCATAAAGTTGAAAGGCAGGAAATCTTTCTGGATGCAACAGCTGCAAACGTCAGGTTTATTAAAGACCAGCAATCTGTAATGAACAAGAAAATGGACGGGATGAAACAAACCCTGGATGCACATGACCTAAAAGTCCCTCATTTTGCAGAATAATTTCTGGGGTGACTGAGGGGATTTGAACCCCCGGCCTTCCGCTCCACAGGCGGACGCTCTAAACCGCTGAGCTACAGCCACCATATAAGTGGTATTGTACCACTAAAAAAGCCCCTTGCGGGGCTTTCTTAGAGAACTCATCAACCTTACGGTCAATAAGTGCTTGAAGAATACCATATCTTCTATACCCTTGTCAACCCCCAAAATTAGGGTACAAATCCTAAGCGATGGTGAGCTTGTCGAACCGGAGTCGAATGGATCAATCCCCTAAAATCAGCCTCCAAAACTCCTTGGGGTTGGTGAGGGCTGACAGGAAATCAGGTTCCAAAGTACCAAAATCCAATTTATTTTCTCCCGGTTTTAGTTTCAAACCAACTGTCTTGGGCTTATAAAATGGTTTATACAGGGTAAAGTCAAAATTATAATCCGGCAGGAGATATTTACCCTCAAGAGGAGCCGAGATACCATTTTGGTCCAGTATAACTTTGGCCGTTGCGGACATTACATCCGAAACAATTTTCAAAAGGTACTCTCCGGAAAAATCCTTTTTCCAAGGGAGGCTTGCAAAAACTTGCAGGGCTACTGGTGACTTTGCTTCGATATCATATTGGTAAATTTTGTCATCAAAAGGTTTACTCCCCGCAAAAAGCTGCAGGGAGAGTTTTTGTTTACCGGGCTCCGAAGCTTTGAGCCTGACATTAAGGGTAACTTCATTACCGGGTTCAATTTTACCCGCTGCCCTGACCGGAGTAATATTAAAGGTTTCACCGCCTTGTATAGCACGAAGTTCAAGGGGGTCATACTCATTCCAGATTGACTGGCCGGTGTTTTTAAAGGCCAGCGACATGTCATAATTTTCCCCCGCCACAATAGTGGAATAAACTAAACTGCGCGAAAGATCGGCTTTATTTTCCTGAGCCGGCCTTCCTGAAACTTTGGGCAAACTTTGAATAGCCTGATACATAGGATAATAGTCCGGGTATTCCACCCCCAAAATATCCCTTCCTGCTGGCAGGATTTTCTCATTTTGTGACTCTCCCGTATGCTTCTTGAATGAAAAACGGTCAAACGGTTCTTCCTGATAGGTTAATAAAAAGGGCGTAACAGCCACAATAGCAGAGTCAATCCAGCATTTTGTAAATGCTTCCTTAAAGTTCCGGGAAACCAGTTCAACGGAAGGCAGGCGGCTATCATATTTTATGCCTTCGGCATGTTTCCAGCCTGTTTCTGTGATAAATATTGGCAGCTTTTTAACCCCCATACCTTCAAGAAACTCTCTTTCCCATTCCCAGGTCCAGACAGTGCCTTTGCCGTAATCATCCGGGGATCCGGCAAAATTAGGGTTCGGATAAGAGTGGGAGACCCAGCCGTCCAGTCTATTGAATATTCCGGGAACCGCACTTTCCATTTCGGCAGTAAAACTAACCTCATCCTGATAGAAGGGAAGTTTATTGGGCGCAGAAGCATCAAGCCCGGCGTTGAGAACAAAAAAATCATCATTTTTACTTTTTAAGGCCGTGATGGTTTTATCTAAAACCCTTGCATAAGAGACGGCATCAACTTTATTTCCCCATTCCAGTGCATGGTTGGGCTCATTGTAGATCACCACATAACGGTTTTTGACAGGCCAAACAAGGGAGTCCAGAAAATCTGCCCAAGCCACTTCTTCCCCTTCATAGGGGAGTTTCCAGAAGGCTTGCCCGGAAATTGGCGAAGAAACAGGTTCAGTGGCAATTCTCACAATCGGGATGAGATGGCGGCGGCGGAGGTCGTCAAAAAATTTCTGCCAGGCTTTTTGGTCGCGGTTTTTGCTTTCTATTAAAACCGTAATATAGCCCCAATCTCCGCCCGAGGAATTAACCAGAGCTGCGGCGGGAGAAGCTTCGTCGGCATTGGCTCCAATAATGTGGATACCAAACTTATTGTTGGGAGAAGAAAGTGGGTCAACGATCGCAGAAGCAGGCGAAGTGAAAAGTGTAAAGTGCAAAGTGAAAAGTAAAAGGAAAATAAAAAACTTGACTTCGTGTTTTATTCGGGTTAAACTAAATATCATGGTTGAAATTTTGGAACCAATTAATGTTTGGGCCTTTTTCAAAAACGGGGTAATTTCCCCCTATCTTTTTTTCTGGAACTGCCGCCAAATCAAGGTTGATAAAATAAACCTTATTCATACTACAAAAATTGGGACTTCGTTATTTTACCACTTTGCCATCTCTTCCGGAAATAACTTCTACCAGTTGAGGCTGGACACAAATAAAATGAAGTGGTTTATCGAAGCAGTCGACTCCGAACCATGAACCATGAACCCCGAACTATCCTGCATATTGACATGAATTCATATTTTGCCTCGGTTGAGCAACAAGCCAATCCCAGGTTGCGGGGCAAACCAATTGGTGTCACAGGCGGGGACAGAGAGCAAAGGACAGTTTTGGCCACGGCTTCAATTGAGGCCAAAAAACTGGGGGTCAAAACAGGCATGTCCCTTTGGGAAGCCAGGAAAGTCTGCCCCCAAATTATTATTGTTAAATCCTGTCATGATAAATATCTTTCTACCACTACCAAACTTCTGAATATTTTTAAGGACTATTCTCCATATTTTGAAGTTTTCTCAATTGATGAAGTATTTTTGGAACTACCTGATCGCTCGGGGTCCTGCCGCTCCAGTTTCCCTTCGTCCGTCCTCGGACTACCTGCGGGCGCGGCGAAGGGGACCCTCTTCCGCGTCACCCCTCGCTACCTGTTAGCTGTTGCAGTGGCCTATGAAATCAAACATAGAATCAAGTCAGAAATCGGTGAAGTTGTCACCTGTTCCATTGGAATTTCCTACAACAAATTAATGGCCAAGCTGGCAGGATCCTTAAAAAAACCTGATGGGCTGGTAATTATTCCAAACCGGACAGAGGCTATTAAAGTTTTGGATAGCGTGGAACTGGATGATATTTGTGGCATTGGACCGGCAATCAAGAAAAGGCTGTTTAATTTAGGGATTACCAATTTTTTTCAGTTGAGACAAGTTCTCAAGCAATGTCTCCTATCTTCATTTAAGTCCTACGGGGAAACTCTCTACAATATGGCCAGGGGAGTGGACAACACCCCAATTTTGCCCTTCTACGAGCGTGAGGAGGTCAAATCCGTGGGCCACCGCCATACCTTGGACCGCAACACTTCAGATCCAAACGAAATTAGGCAAATTCTCTTAAAAATTAGTGAGATGGTGGCAGAACGTTTAAGACATAAAAACCTGGTTGGTAAAACTATCCATTTTTGGTACAGGGATGTGAATATGGCAGGTTTTGGCATGCAAAAAACTCTGGCTCATTATAGTTTTGACGGACTGGAAATTTTTGCCTCTGCCTGGGAAATTTTCCAGACCATTTGGGATGGGGGGCAGGTCAGGATGGTGGGGACTTCTGTTTCCAATATTAAACCCTCCAGACCAATTAATCTTTCATTTTTACCGGAAGATAAAAGAAAAGAGAAAATTCTACAAGCCTTAGATAAAGTCAATAACAAATTCGGTGATTTTACCCTCCATCGGGCCACGCTAATAGGCACTAATTCAGTCTCCCGTAAGCCTAATCCCTTCCTGTCCGACAGAAGATTTAAGATTTAAAACCCTTGCCTCTGGATTTTCTCACCTATTTCTGTTAATTTATCCAAATGGAGGAAATTGGGACTGAAGTTGACTGGAAAGACTTGGCGCATAATTTACGCTCCGCACCGGACAATCAAAAAGCTCAAGTTGCAATCTCCGTTAGCTCGATGTTTTCAGGTGTTCCCGAAGCACGGGAATGGCTTGCAAACTACCTAAGATCAGAGGATGCCCAAAAAATCCCCACATATGGCATAAGTTTCCTGCTCCGGACTTTTATAACCAACCCTTCTCCTGAAGAAATAACACTTGTAGCAGATAATTTCTGGAAAGTAGATACTCCGGATTTACTTCCCACTGCTTCACTGATTATTGAAGCCGGAGAGGGAAAATTATCGGAACAAGAAAAAATTAAGCTGGCGGAGAAAGCTAGGGAGATTTTTGATAACACAAAGCAGAACCCGGAACATGATAACTTCGGCGGAAAGCTTATTGTAATAGCGGGTAAATTTGCCCCACAGATACACGAGGAATGGATTTTGGAGGAGCTTGATAATTACCCCATACCACCAGTCTATACAACTCAAACTATTCAGGCAGCCGTTGAGTTCGGTATAAAATTCAGCCCCGAAAAGTTGGTTAATAAATTAATGGATATTTTGAAAAGAACATCTCCCGGAAATGTCGTTAGAAAAACCTGGCTAATTGGTGATTTAAGTAATGTTTTAGAAATAATTAAACCTGATGATCTTAAACTTCTCTCTCAATCACTGGGTGAAATTGTTAAACTTCCCCCTAAAACAATAGAGAATTGTTTTGCTTTCAAGCCTCAACTGGTAACAAGGCTAACCCAAAAATTCCCGGAAGAGATGAAAAAAATTCTGGATAAACTTCCTTGATTGCTATACTGTAAAAGGCAGCGGACTTAAGTTTTTTTGGATAATAAACATTTCAACTTCAAATCCCATGGAATAGCAGGGTGGGCAAATAATTCTGCAATTGCAACTGCTTCATTGTCCTTTGGGCCACCTCCTAATTCCCGTCCAAGCACCAAGATGGCTCCATCCAAAACTGTTGCAGAATCTTTTAACAATCTGCTGGCTTCTTCATATTGATCATGTTGGTCACATTCAGGTTTTGTCATATCCGGGAATTTTAACACATAAATCTGTCTAATCCACACTTAATACTCCAATACATGAGAGTATTAGAGTATTTGGAGCCGGCTTTGAAAAACACTCATAGACTGATATAATTATAGAGTTGCGGGATTAGTTCAGCGGTAGAACGTCTGCTTTCCAAGCAGAATGTCAGGGGTTCGATCCCCCTATCCCGCTCCATAGGAATTTAATCGAACTGGTGGATTTTAGCCTCGAAATGTTGCTGAAATTTGTAAATTTTAGCCCTATAGCCTTATACCCTAACGGGAATTGAACTAGCCTTAAAGCTTCTATTTCTCGTCTTGTTCAGATTCTTCAAAACCTCCCATCCACTTTGACCTATAAAATTGCTGCATAACTGTACAACTTAATAAATAAACTATTTCTTGGATTTCCTTTAGCTCGTCTTCCGACAAATCTGGATAATATTTTCTGATCACATCTAAAGGTAACACTTATTTATCACCTCCTGAAGATAAATGATAAGAGAAATTATGGGGATAAAAAGAAGACAAAACTAATACAGTTAAAAAGAAAAAACTTTTCCCAGAATAAGAGTATGAATATTAGAGACGTCCGTTACATGTGCGTTGACCATACCTATAGAACGAGAATCGTATTTACTATCAGCACGATTATCTCCTAATACAAAGTATTCATTATCTTTCAGTGTATAATCTTTACCTTCAGCTATAACATCAGGCTTTAAAATTTCAGTTCTTCCTTGCGAATAGGATTCTTGGATTTCCTGGCTATTCAAATAGACTGCTCCATTTTGAATTTTTACTGCATCCTCTGGAATCGCTATGACACGATATATTCTTTCGTAGTGGTCTGAACCTCTATTCTCAATAAATACTACAATATCGCCTCTTTTAGGTTTACCAAACCAGTATGCCGATTTATTTAACCAAACAATTTGTTTATTCTGGTAAGTTGGCATCATGTTCTGGCCAGCTATCTGTAATTTATCAACAGGCTTGATTATGAAAAACACAACAAATATTATTCCTAAAACAATCCAAGGAAGAAACTTCTTCATATTTACTAATATATCATATGTTTTATTTTAAAGTTAGTGTTACTCATGCGAATTATGATACTTTCAAGAGTCCACAAAGATGAGATATTATTTCTTTAATAGTTTCTTGTCTTGCTTCTTAGGCAAATAATTTTGTGAGGTTATTACTTTTCTGCCGGTTTCTTTTTCCAGATTAGATCTGGCATCTCCTGCAATTTTACCTCCACGGTTTGAAACTTGTTTATTTTTCTCAAAGCCTTGGGGATGTTCTGTTTTAGTAATTTCAGTGGTGGCAGCTTCACCAAGTTGGGAAAATAAAAGTTCCAAATCACTCATATGATCCCGCAGGTTTTGACGTTTGAGTCCTTTTATTTTCTTATGTTCCGATGGAGTAACACCAAATGTTGCTTTAGATATTTCGGCAGTTAATATTTCATATTCTTTTGCCAATTCAACTCCATGTTTTTGCCACTCATCTGTCAGTTCTTCTCTAATAGCAATAGAACGCATCCTTCTTTCAATCCAGTCCTGCGGATATCCTTTAGCTTTATAAAGTGCTCGGGCCCGCTTTTGAGCCAGTTCCGGATCTTCTATCTCTTGCACTCTTTCATAACCAACTCTAGCGAGCCATCTCTTAAAAGGTTCTGCTTTAGGAGAGGGTACGGATTGGATAATCCTAAAAATACCTTCAGTATTAGCACAATTCATCCTCTGTTTCCCACCACTGGTTTCTATTGAAAGGGTATGTACAATTTGTACCCACCCTTTAGAAAGCTCTGAGTCACGGAGCCTCATACGCTGGATATATTGCTTTGAGTCATTTGAATCGATAAGCGTTAAAACTACATCCTCAACTACAAACCACCACTCATTTTTATGAATAGTTTTTCTTATTCTTCTATTTCGAAAGATGGCTATTTTAGTTGTTTGTGCAATTTCTTGATTCATCTTTGTTGAAAATTGTTGCCATGTTTTATTATACATACAAAACCCGTAATTACCAGGGGTTGTACAAAAAATCTGGTAAAATGGGGGTGGAGCTAAATTCGTGGATAAACTCTTGCAGTCTGTGTAACAGTACGTCAGGAGCTCCAGATGGATAGTTTTGAAAATTTAGCTTCAGATATCTCATAATTTTGGTAGCATCCCGTTTCCCGCCCAATAATTAATTCTCAATTTAGGCTCAAAAGAGTTCAATGTAAACCCTTGTTGGTGGCTTATAACTGCAACGTAATTTCCCATTGATAAATATTATTTTAATGAATATACTAAAAACAATGGCTAATAAAGTAAATATTGTCTTGCCTTCATACTTTAAATATTTTAAGATTTTCATGTTGCTTCCTGGCATTACACTTATCATTTATCTATTGTCTATAATTCTAGGATCACAAGATTCTAATATCTCCCAACTAGCGTTGACAAAATTTGTTACCATACGCAACTATATTTACCTGGCATATCTTCCTCTTTTTCTGATATTTTTAGTGGTGTTAATTATTTCTTGGAAGAATAAGGAACATCGTTTAGTAATAAGCATGCATGAAATTTGGCTTTTTTGGGGATTTATACTTGCTATTTTTTCATATTTCATTGCCAGCCAGCTTTCTAACCTTATTAGGAATTTTCTTCATTAGTTTTACTTTATAGACATACTTGAATACTAAACAAAGCCAGAGTAGCTTTATGAAGCTGGGAGGTTGGAATGCTCATTTTTCCTCCTCCAGCATTTTATACGCCTCCATAAATTTGGTAAAATATGTTAGTATTTCATCGAGCAGGGGTTTGAAATAAAATGCGTCTCCCGCTCTGAAACAGCTTGTGGGATTAGCTTTTACAGCCTGGATGTGATACACTGTCTTATAGTTTTAAAATTAATATTGACCGTTAACTGTATGCAACTTCAGAGTTAACCTCACACTGTTTAAGTTTTTTTCAATTAATTAATTTTTTTCTAAAGTATTCTATGACGAATATATCAATTAATAAAGCAATGGGTTCTCATAGTTCATTAAAGGTCCCTTCGCTTAAAGACAAAAGAATTGCCATAGTATCAACATATGTACCGAGAAAATGCGGAATAGGTGCGTATACGAAAGATTTAGCTAGTAATCTTAATCTTCTTAACCCTGCTCGTCCAGTAGAAATTATTGCAATGGATGGAGAAGATGAAAATCACACTTTGGTTTATCCTTCTGAAGTAAATAAGGTTATCCGTCAAAACCAGTGGCAAGATTATGTAAATGCTGCTGCACATATTAATGGCAGTATTATTGACTTAGTGATCGTCCAGCATGAATTCGGAATTTTTGGTGGTCCAAACGGTGCCATGGTAGTTGATTTTGTGAAGCTAATTAAAAAACCCATTATTATTACTTTTCATACCATTCTACAAAATCCTAACGATACTCAAAGAAAAATTATTAATAAACTCTCTAAAAAGGCCCAAAAAATATTTGTAATGTTGCCGTCCGTAGTGGATACCCTAGTTAAAATCTATCAAGTTTCGCGTTCAAAAGTTGAGGTTATACCGCTTGGTACCCCGAACTTTTCGTTTGTAATGGATAACTTAGAGCTTAAAGTAAAGTTTGGTTTAAAAAATAAAACAGTAATGTCTTCAATTAATTTTGTAAGCAAGGGTAAGGGTTTCGAGCACGTTATACAAGCATTACCGGAGATATCAAAAAAGTTTCCTAATTTTATCTATCTTATTATTGGGCAAACACATCCAGTTGCGCTAAAACGTGAAGGTGAAATCTACAGAACATATTTAGAAGAGCAGGTTAATGCCCTGGGTTTACAAAATAATGTTAAGTTTATCAATAAATATGTGTCCGCAGAAGAGGCTTATGAATATATCCAATTAAGCGACTTTTATATTACCCCATATGATGGTTTAGAACAGATATCTTCAGCCTCACTTTCTTATGCAATTGCCGCAGGTAAAATCTGTATATCTACAGCATTCCGATATGCCTCAGAAAACTTATCCGGAGGAAGAGGTTATTTAGTGGGCGAGAAGAATCCTCAAGAGATTATGGAAGCAGTGCTTCACGGACTTACAAACCCAATTCAAACTGCAACAATGAGAAAAAAGTGTTTTAGCGCAGGTCGGTTAATGGTGTGGCCGAAGGTTGCGTATCAGCATTTAGAGGTGTTTGATAATGTTTTATATCGGCAATCAAAGAAGGAAATTATACCATACCCTAAAATTGAATATATCAAAAAAATGACCAACAAAGTTGGGATTTTTGAACATAGTTATGATACAAAAATTAACTACAAAGAAGGTTATGCAACAGATGATAATGCGAGGGCATTGATTGTGGCACTTTTACATAAAAACTATATTTTAGCTTCCACTTATTTGGGGTTTTTAGAAAGTGCTGAAAAAAAAGGTTATATGTATTGTGATAAAAAAATTACCGGAGAGTGGGATGGATGTTCAAGTTTAGGTGATCACTTCGGGAGGGCGATATGGGCATTATGCGCAGCTTCTTTATCTGAGAATTCAAATATAAAGAAGCGGGCCATTTTATTACTTAGCAAACTGCTTCCAATGATTAAAAAGCTGAAATACTTAAGACCAAAAGCTTTCTGCCTTATGGGACTTTCAATGTTTGTAACTAACGATTTATCAAAATATTCATCAAAGATTATATCATTAGCAAAATCATTGGCATTAGATTTAATTAGCGCTTTCGAAGGATCATCTAGTCCTGGATGGTTGTGGTTTGAAAATATTTTAACTTACGATAATGCCAGGCTTCCTCAAGCACTTTTAGTCTACGCCAACAAGGTTGGGGATAGTAAAGCTGGTGAAGTCGGGCTTAAAACTATGAATTTTCTAATTGATCAAACTTATGATATCGAGGATAAGTGTTTTAAATTTATTGGCAGCAATGGATGGTTCAGGCAGAATAAATTAAAGTCAATTGACGATGAACAGTCTTTAGATGCTGCTGCTACGACCGAAGCATTAATTGAAGCATATCAGTTAACAGAAAAGTACTATTATCTTGAATTGGCAGAAAAATCATTCGCCTGGTATCACGGAGATAATGTGCTCAAACAGCCGCTATATAACCCAGCCAAGGCTTCTGTCTATGATGGTTTGGGTAGAAATTTGGGCACTATAGGAGTTAGTAAAAATCAGGGGGCTGAATCTACTCTAAGTTACCATTTAGCCTTTTTTGCTTTGGCAAGAGTTCAAAAAATAAATAAAAAGATGACGAGAGATATTCGCGTTGAAAAGAAATGTAAATCTTTACTTTCCCGGGATTTTTTTAATGAAGCTAGTACTGATTGTTCTTGTATCATTATAGAGTAAGACATACACTTTAAGCATTAAAATACCTTGAATGCCTTCCTTAGTTGTTTAAGAGTAAATCTAATTGATACGCTAGTAACTTTGCCTCCTCATTCTGATCATTAAATAAGTTATAGAGTATGCCTAAAATTTCCTTACTCGCTCCGAGACAGTTGAAAAGTCAACCTATAGTCTACTTAGAGTTTAGTGTATTCCATGAATAATCTTTCTTTATCAGCCCTAAGTTTCTTTTGTTGAATACCAATATTTTTTAATGCCTCCTGTAAATGTGGTTTTTTACTAAAATCCAGAATGTTACAAATAGCTGCATATTGGGTAGTTAACTGCCGGCTGTGATTTTCCAATCCTTGTTGTATGGATTGAAACTGAACATGACTCACCCAAATCCACAACCTTTTGCCCAGTTTCATCAGAATCAAAATCTGCTATCCTTCCGGATAATACCATTTTCCAGTACTACAAACATATCCTAAAAATGGCTAGAGTAATTTTTTAATTTTTGCAACGCTTAAACTATAATTATTGTGATAAATTTTAAAACAATAATATTTTGCAATCAGTCGGTTATTCCTTAATCTCATCAATAGATTGATTTCTGTAAATAGCTGAGAATGGGATTTCATTTTTTAAACGGGAGGCTTCTGTTAAATAGTGGTCTAATCCTCTTCCCAGTTCCTATCCTCTTTTAGTATGCATATCAATAGCCCGATCTGGCATTTCCAGCGTAAATCCATTTTCAATTCTTTGAACTAAATCCATATGGATTTCATTTACAAACCTGCTTTTAGGAGATCTCGCTAAATAAATAGTAACAAAGGTAACCACAAAACCTCTTCGGGGATCTTTCTCTGGCAGATCATAATAAAGCCTCATTCTTTCAGTCACTACACCTAAAGCTTGAGGATTAGCGAGTCCACAATCCTCATCTGCACAAACTCTGTAGCATTCCCATAAAAATCTAGCGGCGGCAGGATGAGAAATATGCATTTGATATGCCCAATATGCTGCATTCCGCTCTTCACCCACTCGTATCTCTTTTATGGCAGCCGATATTACTTCGTCTAGAAAATTACCACTGGGAGATGTCGATTTTTGCAAATCTATACCCAATCTATTATTACTTTCAATAATCTTCGCCTTAAGATGTTCCTCATGGGCCATAATGCGCAGATTATAGCACTTCTATGCTATTCAATTACCACTTTTTTGGGTTTAAACAAGATTCCAAGGAATGAGATAACAGCCAAAATTGACATAAAGGAAAATAAATATTTAAATCCAAAGCTATTTACAATCAGGCCTCCCAGCAAGACTCCAATTGCCATAACAATGTTTTGTATAAGTTCCCAATCAGCATATTCCTCAATATCTTTATTTTTATCAATATGTTCGGCAAACATAGCTTCAAAGGCAGGAGTCCCCAATGCTTCAGCCAGCCCCAAAAATATTTGCAGTACAATCAATTGCGGGATATTGCCTATAAAGATAAAACCCAGCCAAACAAAGGCCCTTATTAAGTAATTAGCCATAAGTAAATGGTCTTTCCGGATTTTTTCTCCCAGTCTGGATACCAAAAAGGTAAAAAATGTAGTGGAAAAAAGGAAAACTGACCATGACGCACTGATTATCAATATGCCGTTGCCAAGTTTTTCAACATAAACAGCATAAAGAGGCCCGAGTAAACTTATGGCCAGCATAAATACACCATTCCATATAAAAAGCAGCTTCAAAGCTCTGTTTTTCATGTACTTATAGTTTTGCCAAAACTATCAGGCGTTTCAAGTATAACCCGGGCGGGACACAAGTCATTAAGGTCAAATACCGCCCTTCGGAGTCGGGAGGATTAATCACCGAAGTTTCTTTGGGGTCAACAACTTTTAAATTTAAAACGGTATAGGTAAACTTTTGCCCGCCGGCTGATACAAATATTTTATCCCCCTTCTTAATCTCCGGAAGACGCGCAAAAATGGCTTTGTAATTTCCGGCGCGGAAAAGTTGAGGCAAGGATGAATGACCCGTCAAAAAAACATTACCCCGCTCACCCGGCAATGCTGTGCCGGGCATATGGGCCAGATTTTGTTCAAAATCATTGGTTTCCACAACTGTCTTGACATCATCAAGCTTCAAAGAGGGAATAGAAATCCGGAATTCTTTATAAGGCAGGGGGGTTAACCTGTTATTGTTTGAGACAATGGCAGGAAAACCATTTTGGTTTTCAACTGACACCCCCAAAACTTGCTGCTCATTAGGGTTTGGAGAGGTAAGAGGTGTATTTTGCTGGTTTAAGGAAACCTCCCAAAGTTTGAAGGAAATAATTGGCATTATAACCTGCACCAGCACAAAGACCCCAGCGCCTAAAAAGGCTAAGGATAAAACTTTTGGCAGCATATATTTATATTAGCATTTTTTTACTGGCGGATAAACCTTTTAACTGCATCTACAGCAGTTCCCATTGCGACCCCGGCAGTAGCAAAGCTTAGAATGGTTCGAAAAGGATGGCGCAAAATCTCTCTTTCGATGGGATACGAAAATGAAGCCTTTTCTAGATCGAATATCGAAAGGGCATTAAGATACGGGCGGATATATCCCTTAATTTCCTGCAATGTGCCCCATTCCTTATTTATTCTATCACCACTAAGATCCAGCAGTTGTGGCATTTTATCTATGTATCCGGACATAAAACTTCCATCAACAAATGATGCGAAAATCAAACTTCCGCCAGCTACTGCCCCAAGGAAACCCCCCATAACTGCATAATATATTATCCTGTCATACCCTGAGACACGAGTGCGGTTTCTCATTCTCTCAACTTTTTCCCT
>Ga0208375_1000949_pt1 | contig 36009 bp, 33 predicted proteins | sample RifOxyD1_FD_184038 | JGI IMG/M metagenome (GOLD analysis project Ga0208375, IMG submission 184038) | Soil microbial communities from Rifle, Colorado - Rifle Oxygen_injection D1 (SPAdes) | ecosystem: Environmental > Terrestrial > Deep subsurface > Rock core/Sediment | place: Rifle, Colorado... | reverse complement strand
CCCAATATTAATAAAATCAATTGCTTTCAATACTTCCAGACTTAAACTATCCTCTAATTCTTCTTTCAAGCTCCATTCAGAAATATTCTGTGTCTTTCTATGAAAATGTATCCCTATTGATTTAACTTTTCCTTTTAACTCTAAAACTTTTTTACAAACAAAATCAACATTCATTCCAAAAACAAAATATTTTTCAGTAAAAATAGAATTTTCCTTTAATTTCATCCTTAATGCAATAGTTAATCTATTTTTCTCATTAAAATTTTCAATAACATCTAAATCTTCTTTATTATCAACAACAAAATTAGTAATTCCTAAATCAACTAATTTTTTCAAAAACTTCTCATCAGTCCCTTGTAAAAGAAATATTACTTTCCTCTTATCTTTAATAAATTCAAGTTCATTTTCAAAATGAACAGAAAAAAGTGAATCAGTATTTTCTTCCAAAATAGAAGCAATTAACGGGTTTGTCTTTACGCTATAAGAAACAATTAAACCTTTTTTATGTAAATTTTCATATTTTTCTAAAACTTTACTCTTGTTTATTTCAAATACAGGTTCTTTAATATTATTCATCTTTAAGCACACCTTCATCAGATAATATCTCAAGAGCATTCATCATAGCTAAAGGAAAGGTAATAGAAACCTCCCCAATAACAGTAACAGCATCAGAATTATCTTTTATTTTGCCCCAGCTCTTAGCTTCATTAGTATTAGCACCGCTCATGCTTCCAGATGAAGCTTGTGAAGTTGTCATATAAACAGCATAATCTAATCCCCCATTCAAAACAGAAGCTAAAATAGCATGATGCTTGGAAATCCCCCCGCCTAATGAAATTAATCCTTTTTTGTCATCAAATCCAATCTCAGTTATAATCCTTTTAAAATCATCAATAATATCAACATTAAAATCAGGATGTTTTTGTTTAAATAAATAAAGATGAAATCCTAAAGCTCCATCAGTAATAGCAGGGCAATAAATAGGAATCTTTTTCTTAGCCGCCTGATAAAGAATAGAATTTTCATCTTTTAATCTCAATCCAATTTCATAAAGCATCTCAGAAACAGAATAAACAGATTTTTTCTTATAAAGTTCATTTAAGATGAGAGTAATATTATCCTCAAAATTACAATAACTTTCATTATCAATTAATAAATTTCCAACTCTGTTTTTTCCCTCTTCATGTAATTTAACATCATTGGCATAAAAAGAAGAAATTAGAAATTTCTCGCCAGTAGCCTTCATTATATCCTCTTCTACACCGCCAGTTGTAGTAACAATAAAGTCAGCTAACCCTAATTTAATAACTTGAGAGAAAAATCCCCTTAAACCAGATGTAACCATATTAGAAGTAAATGTAAAAAATATCTTAGCATCATTTTTCTTCATTTTAACAATAATCTCAGAAGCTTTGGCTAATTCTACACTCTGAAATCCAACTTTCCCTAATTGTTTCATTAATTCCTTTACACTAATGTTCCTCTTCCAGATCAAATCTTTTGTATATTCCATTTTTATATAAATTCAAATTGAATAAACTGAAAATGCAAAGTAAAAACTAAGAAATTATGAAAATCTTCTACAGTTATTATTCATAAATACGCATTGCATAAAAGGATGAGTTTTGAAGTATTTATAAAGATATTTATTTTTGTCCTAGAATGTAAGATAAGTTTAAATAATTAAAACAGTCTATAAAGATTGATGAATAAAGAGGAAAAGAAAAAGTTATTGGGAATATTAGGAATTGTTTTGGTTATAACATCAATTACTGGTTTGATTCCATCAGCAATAAGGGGAGATATCCTAATTGAAATAATATTTGGAATATTGGGTGTCTTTGGAATAATTTTAGCAGTATACAATTTCTCAGACTAAAAATTGTCCAATTCTATTTGAAATAAGTGAACTTCCCTTTAATTTGTAAATTAAAGCATCAATAACTAAAATATAACCAGCCCAGATTATCGGAAAGTACCAGCTTGCAAAAGGTTGAATCTTGAAAAAGAAATTAGCTTCAACAAAAATTATAAGCAAAATTCCAATTAATCCATATTTCTTAAACATATTAAAGAAATAAAGCAGGAATTAATAAGCATTTCTCAAAAGTTCTTTTCTTTGAAAACATTCTACTTTCTTTTTATCGAAGATTTTTCTTTTGCCATGAAAACTTTAAGTTTTCAGGGTCCCAAAGTATTCAGCTTTGCTGAATGTTAGAAGAGATTTGCTCTTCTTTAACTTTATCTTTTAGGACAAAGAAAAAGCTTCTAACGAAACCTTTAATAACAAAAAAATAGCAATAAATTAAGAGGTGATGTTGTTGTTAAAGTTAGAAAATAAAGTAGCGTTAGTTACAGGTGCTTCTTCCGGTATAGGAAAGGCAATTTCTATAGAATTAGCCAAAAATGGCTGTAATGTAATTATAAATTATCATTCAGATAAAAGCAAGGCAAAAGAATTAATGGAATACCTTAAACAGTATGGCACTCATCCATTAATAATTAAAGCAGATGTTTCTTCTAAAAAAGAAGTTCAAAGTATGATTAAAGACATAATAAAACAATATGGAAAAATAGATATTTTAGTTAACAACGCAGGAATCTACAACCCTTCAAGTTTTCTCGATATAAAAGAAGAAGACTGGGATAAAACAATAGACACCAATCTAAAAAGTGTATTCTTATGTACTCAAACAGTTTCAAAAGAAATGATTAAAAAAAGTATTCCAGGAAAAATAGTTTCAATATCATCAATAGCAGGAGAAGTTGGTTTTGATGCAAGTTCTAGTTATTGTGCTTCTAAAGCAGGAATAATAAATTTAACTAGAGAGTTATCATTGGAGTTATCAAAATATAACATAAATATAAATGCAATCTGCCCTGGTTTAATAGAAACAAAAATGACAGCATCATTCTTAAAAAATCCAGAAGAAAGAAATTCATTATTATCCAATATTCCTTTAGGCAGACCAGGACAGCCAATTGAAATAGCTAAAGTTGCTTTATTTTTAGTCTCAGATGATTCATCATATATTACAGGACAATCTATAGTAGTAGACGGTGGCTGGTTAGCTCACTAAACGTTCTTTTTCCTGAAGGTTTTTCTTACAAGAAAAAGCTTCAGTAAGTCTTATCTCTCTCAAAGCCACCATGCTTATACACTCTATTTTTTCTTTTCATTTTCCTGTCATTCTTACTTTTTCTTTTATCATAACTTGGTTCATCCATTTTATTTACCTCCTTTACAAAATATATTTACAAAATATATAAAGTTTGTTCACTTATTTTCAATTAAAATGTTTAATAAAGTTTAAATATAAGTTAAGATTGTAATTTTCATGTTTGGATTTGAAAAAACAAAGCCTAGAAGTCTTATTGAGTTAAATGCTACACGTGCTGAAATTGATAGAGAAATAAGAACTACTAAAAAAAGAATGCAACAAATAGAAGGTGAAATAATTTCTTTGGGAAATCAAATATTTTTAAAAAAAAATGTTGAAGCAAATAGAGCGAGAGTAGCACAATTAAGAGCAGAATTGAAACAATTAGAAGGCAAATAATTTTCTTTTCATAATATCTGAATATTTTCAAACTATATAAAATTTTCTTGATAAAATTTAAATATAATTAAAAAAATTAGCTTTAATGGGAATATTTGACTTGTTACAATCAGAACCAAAAAGGAAAACAATTCCTCAGCTACAAATGGAACTTCTTAGATTAAATGCAGAAATTGATAAAAAAACTCAAGAATTAGTTACCAAAGGAAGGTCTCAAGATCAAGTTTTAATAATCTTAGATCCGTTAATGGATCAAAAATCTATTCTCACTGAAAGAATTGGAAGATTAAATGCAAAAGCTAATAGTATAAAATCAGAAATCAAGAAAGAAGAACCAAAATCCCTCTTGCCAAATTCACAAAGAAAGGTTGCCTTAAAACGAGAATTAACAAAAATTACAGGCAGAGAAGAATAATTTTTTCTTTTTTAATTCATTCTACTCTTTCTTTTGATGAAGATTTTCTTTCTGTAGAAAGAAAAGCTCTGTTAATATAATTATAAGCAGAAAAAGCAGCAATAACCCCTTCTGAAGCACCAGTAATAGCTTGCTTAAACTCATGATTCCCAACATCACCAGCAGCATAAACTCCAAGAACATTTGTCTCAGAATTCTCATTGATTATTATTTCACCTTTCTCATTTAGTTTAACACCTAATTTTTTAGTAAGCTCTGTTTGTGGAGTTCCACCAATCTCAATAAATACTCCGCTTAATTTAATCTCTTTTTTATCTTCTAAAACTAAACTAGTTACAGTCCTTTCACCTTTAATTTCAAGAACATTTCCTTTAATTAATTCAATTTTTCCTTCTTTTACTTTTTTCTCTAATCTATTCAGATTAATAGGTTCTGCTCTTAAGTTGCTTCTGTAAATTAAATAAACCTTAGAGCAATGTTCAGCTAATAATAATGCTTCCTTAACAGCAGAATCACCGCCACCAATCATAGCAACTATTTTGTTTCTAAACAACATAGCATCACAAGTAGCGCAATAACTAACTCCTTTATTCATAAACTCTTTCTCACCAGGAACATTTAATTTTCTCCTTAAAGTACCAGTAGCAAAGATTACTGCTTTTCCTTCATATTGATTTTTAGCAGTTTTAACAATAAATTCATTCTTAGTTTCTTTTTCTTGAGAAGATTCTGCTTTCTTTTTATCGTAGATTTTTCTTTGCAAAGAAAAAGCTACAGATAAAACCTCTTCTTCTTTTATACTAACAAGTTCATAGCTTCTTGCATGTTTTTCAATTTTTTCCATTAAATCTAAACCAGAAATAGCAATCTCTCCTGGCCAATTCTCAACCAAATGAGTTGAAGTTAGCAATCCACCTCTTTCCTTAACAATAACTAAAGTTTTGAGATTAAATCTAGCAGCATAAATAGCAGCAGGTAATCCAGCACTTCCCCCACCAATAATTATCACATCAAATTTTTCCATTTTCTTCTTTTGTTTTTTCCTGAAGGTTTTCTTTATTTTCCCAGAAGGCTTTTCCTAAAAGGATTCTAAGAAAGCTTCACAGCATTTGTAATGACCTTAACAACATTTTTGTCCAATGGACTAGGTAATATATTCTGAGTATTTAAATCTTTAACATAACCAGCTAAAGCAACAGCAGCATTAATCTTCATTTTAGTAGTAATCTCTTTTGCTTTTGAATCTAAAACACCTCTAAAAACACCAGGAAAAGCCAAAACATTATTAATTTGATTGGGAAAATCACTTCTTCCAGTTCCAACAATAAATGCACCAGCATCTAAAGCAATCTCAGGCATTATTTCAGGTATAGGATTAGACATAGCAAACACAATAGATTTTTTATTCATTTTTCTAATCATCTCTCCATTAACAACATTTCCCCTGCTTACCCCAACAAAAACATCTGCATTTTCAAAAGCATTAATTAAATCACCTTTCACATTTTTCTTATTAATAAAAGGCAAGACTTTTTCCTTGTATTCATTCATGTCTTCCCTTCCTTTGTATAGTATTCCTTTGCTGTCAATTAAGATTAAATCATGAAAACTTCCAAATTTATCTTTAAACTCCTTGCTTAATAATAAGTTAACAAATGCCATTCCAGCAGCACCAGCACCAGAAACAACAATGCTAATATCAGAAAATTTCTTTCCAGCTACTTTCAAAGAATTAATTAGGGCAGCTAAGATAACAATAGCAGTTCCATGCTGGTCATCATGCATAACAGGTATACTCAATTCTTTTTTCAATTTTTCTTCAATATAAAAGCATTCAGGAGCCTTAATATCCTCTAAGTTTATTGCACCAAAAACAGGCTCAATATTTTTTACAATTTCAATAATTTCATCAGGATTTTGTGTTTTCAAACAAATAGGAAAAGCATCAATGTTTGCAAATTCTTTAAACAATAAAGATTTTCCTTCCATAACAGGAATCCCAGCATAAGCTCCAATGTTTCCTAAGCCCAAAACAGCACTTCCATCAGAAACAACAGCAACAGAATTTCCCTTCATGGTATATTTGTAAACATTTTCTTTATCTTTAAAAATTTCTTTGCATGGCTCAGCAACACCAGGCGTATAAGCCAAGCTTAAATCATCTTTATTTTTCAAAGGCACTTTAGATCTAACTTCCAATTTTCCCTTAAACTTCTCATGTAATTTCAAAGATTCTTTATTATAGTCCATCCTAACCTTTCTTTCTAAACATTATTAAATCTTTTTGTTTGTCTTTGTTTAAACAAGTATGCCCCTATTAAAAAAAGAACACTTCCCAATAAAAAAGCTCTTTCAAGAATTTTATAAAAGAAGCTCATAAAAAAACTTTGATTAAATATTCTTATCAATAAACTTTCATCAGGACTTAACAGCCATAAATCATTGTTAAAGCTAAGAAGATGAAATTTCAAAAACAAAGCATCAAAAGGAACAAAATAAAGCAATAAAGCAATTAAAGCAAAAAAACAAAACCCAAAAATAAGTATAAATCCAATTTCCTTATACTTTAAGTAAATCAAGAAATAAGTTAATATAAAAAACAGCATTCCCAATAACAAATAAAAACTTAATATTGTTTTATCAATCAAGGATTTAACATCAATTAAATGCATTTTATCCTTCTCAGTATAATCTTTCAAATCTTCTTTATCTAAAAAATAATTAATTAAATTATCAACATTTGTTTCATATTTAGAATCAATGTTTTTCATGTAAAATTTTTCATTATAAACATAAGAATAAAAACTTCCGGATATTAAAATAAGTGGTAAAATAATAACTCCTAATATAACTAAAACTTTATTTAGCAAGTTCATTGTCTAAAGCAGTTTTGAAGCTATTATATCCCCAGTTAGCTAATTCCCTGTCATTAATATAAAAAGTAGGTGTTCCCCTAACATTTAAGTTGTTTCCAATGCCCATATCTTTAATAATATCATCTTCTTTTACCTTGGAATCTAAACAACTAGTAAACAGATTAGTATCTAAATTTAAATCTCCAGCAAATTCAATTAGTCCGTTTCTCTTTAAATTATCCTGGTTTTCATAAGATAAATCAACAAACTCCCAGAATTTTCCCTGGTCTTTTGCACATTCAGCACCTTGAGCTGCTAAAAAAGCCTGAGAATGTATTGTAATCAAAGGATAATGATAAAATTCAAATCTTACTCTATCTTTGTATTCTTCTCTTATTTTAATAAAAACAGTATTAGCAGCAGAACAAGCAGGACATTGCAAATCAGAAAATTCTTTTACAACAACACTAGCATTTTCATTGCCTAAAAAAGGCCTTGTAATATTTGGCTCATTATATTCAGCAGGTTTGCTTATATTTGCAAAACTCAAAAATAAGATTCCAGCAATTATCAAGACAATTACACCAAAAATCAGTTTTGTATTCTTTTTCATTAAATAAAAATATAATTAATCTATAAAAATCTTTTGTTAATAGTAGTCAAACCCATATCCATTGTTTTGCTGAGCATATAAAGTCTTTATTTCAGTATCACTTAAGGATGCATTAAAAATTATTGCTTCATCCAAGATCACATTATAAGAAGAATAATCTACCCAATAAATAGAGCCCAATAGTAAGTTAGCATTAGGAGTAAAAGCTAAATCTTCATTCCAAGAGGATTGACCTTTTAAAACACCATCAATATAAATCTTAAGATTATTACTTGCAAGAGATTTATCATAAACCCCAACAATATGATGCCAATTATTATTAGGAACAAAACCTCCATTTAAAGTAGTTCCAGAATAATGACTCGCTGAAGATTTTCGTGTTAGCATACCGCAAGAAGTACTGTCGCCATTACATAACGTTAGTGCATAGGGAACATTAGGATTACTTAATTCTTGTCTACTAAATGGTATAATCCATCCTTGGGCAGGTATTTTAGGATCTTTTACCCAAATAGATAAAGTTATTTTATTGGTAAGATCATATCTTGGAGAATAAGGAATTGTAATACCTTTTCCAGCAAGATAAGATGGTCCACCAAAACCAGATTCAAATATTTCACAAGCCTTTCCAATTTTTCCAGTTTCTCTGCAAACTTCATCACAAACAGAGCTTATACCATTAGGATAGCATCTTTTAGGATTACAATTAGAGCGGGCTTCTTGAATTCCACTATTACAAAAAACAAGATCATTACCATCACAATAAGAACCAGATTTACCAGTACAAAAATTAAGTGTTGGAGTACTTTCTAAATCAAAACTTCCAAAATTGTCATAAGCATCATCTTTAATTATATTTGTAGCATCATCCAAATGCCACAATCCAACAACATTAGTTCTTAAGTAATCAAGTGAGTTTTTCTCGCCAATAAAAACCTGATTCTCTCCTAAAGATTTTACAACAAAAGTCTTCTCTCCAGGCATTTTAGTCATAACACTTCCAAGTTTAATATCAAAGGCAAAACTCTTGGCAATCTCCGAAATACCACCTTTCTGGTTTTTAACAGTAAAAACCAAATCTCTTCCTTCAACTTTAACACTTTCAACATTTTGTGGAAAATTAACCTTAACAAGTGATTGGCTTCCTTCTCCATAAGAATACAAGGTATTTACAGCTTTGTCTATTTCATCAGAAATAGTGTCAATTTGGCTATTAGTTAAACTATCCTTAACCTCGCTGCTTTTATTAAAGTAAATATAAGAAATAACACCTAAAACAATCATGACAAATGCTATCAAAGCAAGGTATTCCATTGCAACTTGGCTTTTTTTCGAATGTTTCATTATTATTTTCCTTAATTTATTTTCTTTTTTTGTTTTCTTAGCGCAGGTTCTTTTTCTAAAAGAAAGTACGTTTTCTTTTCCATAAGGCTTTTCTTTCTAAATGTTTTCTTTTCCATAAGGCTTTTCTTTCTAAAAGAAAAGGCTTAATCTTAATAAATTTTACTTAAAACAGGCCTTTCCTGATTAATCAATCAATATTTTGCAATTCCATAATTATTATAAATCAAAATAATCTTCCAAAACACATGAAAACCAAAAACCAATCAATGGATTCAGAAGGCAGTTTTAGCAAGCTTGTCCCTGTAATACTTAAAAAAGGCATAGAAAATGTTAATCTCTCGATGTTCACTGACGAAACTCGTAACCAGATTTTAGAAGCAGTCGGTGACGAATATATAAAAAGAGGCTCAACAAAAGAAGCTCTCTCAACTTTCTTACTAGTAGGCAATCGCCAAAAAATAGTTGTTATTGGTGATAACTATGTTAGTATGGGAATGTATGACCAGGCAATAGAATCATATAATGTAGCAGGAAGCAGAGAAAAATTAGTTCAAATTGGTGACAGATGTATTAGAGAAGGTAATGAAGGCGGAGCAATAAAAGCATTTAGATATGCAAATGAAAAAGAAAAATTAAATGATGTTGGTGAAATTTGCATAAGAAAGGGAAAATTAGACTTCGCAATAGAAGTTTTCTCAGTAACAAAAAATATTCCTAAATTAATTGAAATAGGAGATTCATGTGCAAAAGAGTCTCATCAATTGGAAAATGCAGCTCGTGCTTATGAAGCAGCAGGCGATAAAGAAAGAATGAATAAAGTAGGAGACACTTTCTTAAAAGAAGGAAGATTAAGCAATGCTTTGATTACTTATGAAGCAGCAAACAATGAAATAATGATTAACTTCATAAAAGAAAACTTTTCAGATAAAGATTTGAAAAAAGCAGCTTATGTTTAAATGACAGACCTTATTGCTTGTCTTTCAACAGGTAAAGGCACTTGGGGCCATGTTTCCCATTTAATCAAAGCAGAAAAATGGAATAAAGTTTTTCTTATTACTAATGAATTCGGCAAAGAGAATTTTCAAAAAGACCTAAACGTAGAATTCATAGTAGTAGATTCTAACAAGTCATTAAAAGAATTAAGAGACGATATTTATCAGGCATTAAATGAAAAAACTTCCTCAACAGAAGTAGCTCTAAATATTATCTCAGGCATAGGCAAAGAGCACATGGCAATTATTTCAGCAGTCTTAAGATTGGGTTTAGGTTTAAGGTTCGTAGCTATAACAAAAGACGGCATGGAAGAACTATAATTAAAGAATAATAAAACTTATAAAAATAATATTCTTTTTATTAAAATGTCAAGGATACATAGAGATACTTTTACAGGTTCTATTAGTGAAATATTAAACGGAAAAGAATTTCAAAAAGTAGTCGGAAGTGGAAAAGGAATAGGTCATAGAAGATATCAAGCTATTATGAATGGAATTACTCCTCTTAATGCAATCTGCCAAAAACATGGTGGAGAAGTAGCACATAAAGATTATGTTTTCACTAGATTTCTTGAATTAAATGATGGACATCCAAATATTATGTTAGGCTGGATTTATACTTACATTATTCCAAATCCTAATGGAGGATTAGTTACAGTAATAAATAAAGTAGATTTAATGGGTGGTTGCAGAGATACAGATGTTTATTATGAAGAAGAAAAACCTTTTTTAGATTTATTAGCAGATTTTACACAAGAATATGGAAGGCCTGCAAATACACCTTATTCAGGATTTAATTCTGACAAACCAGAAACTACAGCAGTTAGTAAATCTTAGAAATCTTAATATAATTTAAAATTCTAAAATTTTTATGTCAGATTTATTCAAGAACATTTTAGGAGATAATGAAACATTATTCAAAGACCCCTTAGTTTTGGATTATGAATTTGTTCCAGAAGAAGTAAAAGGAAGAGAAGAAGAAAAGCAATTCATAGCATTAAGCATTAAACCTTTATTTTATGGTAAATCAGGTAAAAACCTATTCATTTATGGTTTGCCAGGAATAGGAAAAACAGTTTCCTGCAGGCATGTCTTAAAAGAATTAAATGAAGAAACAGATGATATAAAAACAATATATGTTAATTGCTGGAAGAAAAACTCAGCGCATAAAGTAATCTTGGAAATTTGCAACCAGATAAACTATAAGTTCACCATGAACAGGACAACAGAAGAATTAATAGATAAAATCTCCCAGGTATTAAACAAATCTTCCTCAGTAATAATTTTTGATGAAATTGACAAATTAAAAAAAGAAATAGACTTTTTATACAATTTATTAGAAGACTTGCAAAGAAAAACAATCATCTTAATCACAAATGAAAAAGAATTTTTGCAGGAAATAGATACAAGAATTAAATCAAGATTAAATTTAGATGAATTAGAATTTAAGCCATATAATTTAGAACAGATATCCCAGATTTTAAAGCAAAGAGCAGAATATGCTTTTCAGAAAAATGTATTTTCAGAAGATGCATTGGAATTAATAGCAGAAAAAACATTTGAATTAAAAGACCTGAGAACAGGAATTTATTTATTAAAAGAATCAGGCGATCAGGCAGAATTAAAAGCTTCAAGAAAAATAGAAGAAATTCATGTAGAAAAAGCAATTGAAAAAGTAAACAAATTAAATGTAAGAACCGATAAAGCAAAAGAGTCTTCCCTGTTATCATTAATAAAAATTAATAATGGAAAACCAGCAAGAGATTTGTTCAAGTTATATTCAAAAGATGTTTCTTTCAAAACATTCATGCGTGAATTAAATGATTTAGCTCAATCTTCTTTGGTAGAATTAAAAGAAATAAATGAAGCAGAAGGCAAGAAAACAATTGTTAACATAAAAGAATTCAAAACAATAAATGAATTTTAATAAAAGATATAAATAAGAAAATAATTTTAAGATCATGAGAGATTACGCAAGTAGAACATTGGAAGATCCTTTTGGTGTTTTTAAAGACTGCATAACAGCCTTAGAGAATCATCCAGGAGAAGATACAATTTGGGATGCATACAACTATGGAGTTAGATTTGCTCAAGCAGATATTGCAAGTAGATTTGATAAGCATAAAATGGTCCCACTAGATTGTTTTAATAGATTTTTTGACTACATTAAAAGATTCATTCAGATTCTTGAACAAAGAACAGATGAAGATTCAAGAGAATATTTAATTTTTTTAGAAAGAAGAAAAACAAGAATTGCTTCTCTTTTAGAAAGAGGAGTAATAGAAGGAGAAGAAGTAAATTATCGACCTATTCTTAAACTTCAGCCAACATCTTAAACTTCCAGTAAAACACCTTCAGGCCCTGCATTTACAGATAATGTTTTTTCAATAACATCCATTTCAGTAAAATGTTCATGCAAATGCCCGCATAAATGTAATCTAGGTTTTAAGATTTCAATAGCTCTTCTTATGCTTTTATTTCCAACATGTTCTCCTAAAAAATCAAGTTTGTATCCAAAAGCAGGCCCATGAGTTACAATTATCAAATTTTTAAGTTTTTTTCCTTTTAAAAAAAATCTTTCTATATTTTTATTTTCTCTTGCAAACCCGCCATCGCCATAACCCATGATATTGAATTTGCCAAACCCATATATTCTCTTGTCAATATTAATCACATTCTCTGTTTCAATTATCTTATCAGGATCATGATTTCCATGAATAAAAAATACCTTTTTCCCAATAGAATCAAGTTTCAGAATAACTTGCTCATAATTTTTTCCAAATTGTGTTAAATCACCAGTGCAAATTAAAAAATCAGATTTCTTGGCTTTCTTTATCAGTCTGTCAATAACTTTAAGATTCCCGTGTATATCTCCAAAAGCAAGTATTATCATAAAAGAAAAAAAGAAATCAAGTTTTTATTTGTTTTCCCTGAGTGTTAAGCTTTGCTTAATGCTAAAAGAACTTGTTCTTTTAAGGCTTTTCTTAAAAGGCTTCTTTTTTATGTTTTTTGCTGAAGCTTTTTCCAAAAAAGCTTATTTTATTTGTTTTCATTAAAAGCCTTCTTTTATTGAAGATTTTTTCTTTCCATGAAAACCGTTGTTTTCAGGGTCCCAAAGACTTTGTCTTTGTGATCCAAAAGAAAAGCTTCTTTTATTTATTTCCCCAAGGTTCTCTTCATTCAATTCTTACTTTTTCCTGTATGCATTAATGTAGCCAGTCATAAAGCCTTCTTCAAAATCATCTATCTCATCGCATTCCAAAGAATAATGCAATTGTCTTTTATCATATACATTTCCCATATTTACCACCTTCTTCCTAAAAACCATTTGCGTCTAAATCACTTTTTTCTTAAGTAAGAATCCATGTTAAAGATTCTTCTTTCATAATTATCCATGTCTAAGCCTCTCAAAAGTTTTGAAAATGTTTCAGTAAAATTTTCCATTGTTCCACCTCCAGTGATTACCTAAAGAATACATTAAGTTCAAATCAATAAGTCGTAAATGTTCAATTTCATGCATTATCTCTTTTTTTCTTTCTTCACATTGTTTTTTCATTAAATTTTTTAGTCTTAACACCATTTCAACCACCTCAAAATAATATAAGTTGATTTTATTTATAAACTTCAGGCGCGCGTTTGTCCTGTAACCCTACCTTTTAATATATATATTAAAAAACAATAATAACTTTCAAGTAGAATCTCCAATTGAAATTATCGTTCCATAAAATATATATCTAAAGTAATAAACATTTATATACAATAGCTTGACTTTTCATTTTATGAAAGCACAACAGGTGGTATAAAACATGAATTGCCCATTTTGCTCATTTTCAGACTCAAAAGTAGTGGATAAGAGGGATTATGAAGACTCAATCAGAAGAAGAAGAGAGTGCCTAAAGTGCAAAAAACGTTACACAACTTATGAAAAAATAGGCTCAATTAATTTATTAGTTCTAAAAAAAGATGGCAGAAAAGAGCAATTTGACTCAGAAAAACTAAAAAAAGGAATTTTAATAGCATGTGAAAAGCGCCCGGTCACAGTAGAGCAAATAGATGAAATAGTAAACAAAATAGAAGCAGAATTAAGAAAATTAAGCTCAAAAGAAATTCTTTCTTCAACAATAGGAGAAAAAGTATTGTCAAGATTAAAAAAATTAGATGAAATAGCATATATGCGCTTCTTGTCAGTATTCCGTTCATTCAACGAAGTAGAAGATTTCAAAAAAGAACTAAAAAAACTAAAGGGGGAAAAATAAAATGTTAGTCACAGAAAAAGTAAATGTAACAGAAAACCAATTAAAAGTTATAAAAGATAAATACCTGAAAGATTCTCCATCAATAGAATCCTGGCTGGATTTAGTTGCAGGTAATATAGCATTGGCAGATTTATTATATGACCCCGATACCTCAGAAGAAGAAATTTTTGAAAATATAAAATACAAAAAAGTAAAATATGATTTATACAGTGATACAGTAGAAGCTTATTTCTTGCATGATGGTTTAGTAACTTCAGACGACAGAGAAATTAATTTTAAAAGATTTATAAATAATTTAAACAAAATATCAAAAAAAGACAAGACAAAGCAAAGATATGAATTTACAAAAAGTAAATTTTACAATTTAATGGCTAATTTTGAATTCTTGCCTAATTCACCTACCTTAATGAATGCAGGAAGGAATTTACAGCAGTTATCTGCTTGTTTTAAGGAAGATCAGCCGATTATGACTTCTGAAGGTATCAAACCAATTATAGATATAAAAGAAGGTAATTTTGTACTTACAGCTTCCGGCAAATTCAGAAAAGTTACAAAAACAATGGAAAGATTTGTTGAACAATACAGACAAATAGATGTCTGGAAACTGCCAAATCAAACATTATGTGTCTCTGATGAACATCCTGTATTGTGTTTAAATAAAGAAAATAATAAACCAGAATGGAAATCTGCTTCACAAATAAAAGAAGAGGATTATGTAGCAATATCTTATCCAAAAGAGACAGAAGATGTAGAAAAAATAATGCTAATAGATTATTTGGATAATAAAAAGTTTACAGTTCACAATAATAAAATATGTAAAACAAACAAAGATAAAAGATCGCCAGAATATAGTGTAAAAATTAAAAAAATCAATAATGAAATCTTAATTGATTTTGATTTAATGAAAATATTTGGGTATTACATTAGTGAAGGGGATATAGACTATCTAGATTCTGTAAGATTTACATTTAATATAAATGAAATAGATTATATGGAAGATTTGATAAGAATAATGGAACAAAAGTTTGGTTTAACCTCAAAAATTGAAAAATCAAATTCAGGAAATTGGGCAAATGTAAAATTTCATTCTATAATTTTAGCAAATTTTCTTAATAACGTAATTGGAAAAGGTTTCAATAAAAAAAATATACCTTCTTGGATATTAAATTTACCAATAGAAAAACAAAAAGGGTTACTAGTTGGAATATTAAGAGGTGATGGATATGGATTTACAAATAGACATACAACAAATATAAGAGCTGTTCTTTCAAATAAAAATCTTGTTTATGGCATTTGGGTTTTATTTGCTAGAATGGGAATTATAGCATCATTAAAAAAAGATAAAATGCGTAAATTAGCAACAACAGAATCATATGCTTGTCAAGTAGACAGTTTTAATTCAAAAAAACTGTTTGATGAAGTTTTCATTAATAAAAATTTTCAGGGAATTACGCAACTTGCTATGAGGAGACAAAAAGAGATAAATATAAATGGCGTGTTTTATCTTCCTGTTAAAAAAATTTCAGTTGTTTCAGAACCAATAAAAGTTTATAATTTTGAAGTTGAAGAAGAACATACCTATGTAGCAAACAATATTGCAGTGCATAATTGTTTCGTTTTACCAGTAGAAGATTCAATAGAAGGAATCTTTGATGCAGTAAGAGCCCAAGCTCTGATCCATAAATGTTTAACAGAAGATGCTATGGTATTTACTAATCCCGGAATAAAAAGAATAAAAGAAATAAAAGTCGGTGATAAAGTTGCTATTGATAATGATTACAAATATGTATCTGAAATTCATCATACAGGATTAAAAGAAGCTTTAAAAGTAAAAACAGTTAATGGTTATGAAATAACTGGCTCAAAGGAACATCTAATCCGTATTGTTAATAATAATGGTGAATATGCATGGAAAAAGATAAATGAATTGAAAAAAGGAGATTGGGTGGCTATACAGCTTTTTAATAGAAACATAGGCAATGATGAATTGCCAGAATTTTGTTATGAACCCAAACAAGGCAAAAATAATACATCATTTAAAGCAATAATACATAAGACACCAAAAAAACTAACAAAAGAGTTAGCTTACTTATTTGGAGCATTTTTAGGCGATGGTAGTTTTAATAAAAGTGATGAAGGCAGAATAAGATTTACTATTGGGAAAGATAAAGAAAATTTTATTAAAAAAATTACTTATATAATTAAAAAGGAATTCGGAATAGACCCTGTTGTAAAACTTTATGCCAAAAAAAATGCTTATGACATTACCATACAAAGCGTTCAATTGAAAAAGTGGTTTGAATTTTTAGGAGTTAAAAAAGTATGTGCTCGCGATATCAGGCTTCCCTCCTTTATAATGAAAGCGAGTCCCGAATCAATATCTTCATTCCTGCAGGGGATTTTTGACACAGATGGTTGTATAAATTCCAGAGGCTATATAACCTTAACTTGCTCTTCATTAAATTTTATAAAAGAACTGCAGAATATTTTGCTGCTTTTGGGCATACCCACAATACGCTGTGAACTAAAATCTGTAAATAGCTGGCAGATATCTATAACAACAAATCGGGGACTAAGAAAATTCTCTGAAAAAATAGGATTCAGTATTGAAAAAAAGAAAGAAAGACTATCAAATCTGAATTTTGAAAAGTTTTTCATTAGAAAAGATTACCTGCCAAATCAAAAAAATATACTTTCAAAATATTTACATGGCCAATTTAGAAAAAAATATAGCGATATTGCTAGAGGTAGAAGACAACTAACATTTAAGCAGGCTAAAGAAATATTAGCTCAAATTGAAATTCCTGAACTAAGAAATATGATTTCGCGTGATCAGTTTTATACACAAGTTTCTAACGTGGAAAATATTGGTTTAAAAGAGATGTATGACTTGACTATACCTGAAGCTCATTCTTATGTAGCAAATGGGTTTGTCTCTCACAATTCAGGTGGCGGAACAGGTTTTTCATTCTCAAAATTAAGGCCAGCAAAAGATGAAGTAAAAACAACAAAGGGAATTTCATCAGGTCCTATCTCTTTTATGGGAATTTTCGATAAAGCAACAGATGTTGTAAAACAAGGCGGATGTGTTTCTTTAGATACAAGAGTTTCAACAAATAATGGTTTAATTGAAATAGGAAATATAGTTCCATTAGCAATTCCGGTAAATGGCTGGAGTAAAAATAAGTCTGGTTTAATAGTTATGACTGATGAAGGCAATAAATTATCAGATGAATGTTACAATAATGGAAAAGCAGAAGTTATAACATTAACAACAGAAAAAGGTTACACTGTAACAGCAACCTTAGAGCACAGATTCAGGATTATAAATAAAGAGGGAAATTATGTCTGGAAGCATCTAAAAGATATTAAAAAAGAAGATTATATATGCCTACAAAAAAATACTTATTCAGATTCAACCTTTGAAATTCCAGAATTCAAATTTAAACCACATTTTAATTCCCAGCCAGTTGTTCTTCCAAATAAAACATCAAAAGAATTAGGAGAATTTTTAGGTTATTTCATGGGAGATGGTGCATTAAGTTTTAATAAAAATACAGGAAGATTAATTCTTTCTTATGATTTAGAGCAAAAAGATACAATAAATTATATGACTAAAAGTATGCAGAATTTATTCGGATTAACTCCATGTATGCAAAAAAAAGAAAATGATGCTAGTATAAATGCGTTTTATAACTCAACTACATTATGTCATTGGCTAAATCATATTAAAGCTTCAAAAAAATCAGCAAAAACAGCCAAAGTTCCTGAACTAGTTTTTCAAAGTAACAGAGAATTTGCATCTTCTTTTATAAGAGGATTGTTTACAGCAGATGGAACAATAACAAAAGAAGGCTATGTTTCATTAACAAGCATCTCAGAAAGATTAGTGAAAGATACCCAGTTATTGCTTCTTTCATTAGGTATTCCTTCAAGAATAAGAATTCAAAAAAACAGGAAAGATGCTTATGGAAAAAATCAGTTATATATCTTAAACATAATTACAGAAGAAGGATATAATTTATTTAAAGAAAAAATAGGTTTTTTGAGTGAAAAAAAGAATAGCAGATTACAACAAGTTAATAAAAAATTTGAATATAATGATATTATTCCTAATCAGGAAACAAGATTGTCCTCTTTATACAATTATGTAGGAAAAGGCTCTGGAAAAAACAGAGCAAAAAAAGGTTCTGATAGAACATTTTACAGAGACATTATGCATTATATCTCAAAAACAAATAAAAGAAATTTAACAAGAAAGAAGCTAAAAGAGCTTTCCTTAAAATATGAAAAAATAAGAAATAGCAGTTTAAATTGGTTCTTATCAAATAATCAGTTTTATGACAAAGTTAAAAATTTAGAATTAGGAGAAACATGGACAGTTGACCTTTCTGTCCCTGAAAATAACACTTATATTGCAAATGGATTTGTAAGCCATAATACAAGACGTGGAGCTAACATGGGAATATTAAGATATGATCATCCAGATATTCGTGCTTTCATTAACATGAAAAAAGCTTCTGGTGTAATGGAAAATTTCAATATTTCAGTAGCAATAGATAAAAAATTCATGGATGCAGTAAAGAACAACGAAGAATATGAATTAATCAATCCCCATGGAAAACAACCAGTTGAAAAAGTAAAAGCAAAAGAAATTTGGGATACGATGGTTAAAGGTGCCTGGGAATCAGGTGACCCAGGATTTGTAGTAATAGACAGAATAAATGAATCAGATTCCAATCCTACACCAGCATTAGGTGAAATAGAATCTACTAATCCTTGCGTAGCCGAAGGTACTTTAGTTAATACTCCTTTCGGATATCAAAAAGTTGAAAATTTGCATGAAGGAGATTTGATAAGTACAATGTTTGGTTCAGAACCAATAAAAACAATTGAAAAACATGAAAATACAGAAGTATATAAAATAAAACTCTCAGATGGTGGAGAACAAATAGTAACCGCAGCCCATAGATATTATGCAATAAAAAAAGGTAGTGAAAGTAAAAAATTACAGGATTATAGATTAGATGAATTAAAAATAGGTGATTATGTAAGAGTAGAACCTGCTAAAATAAATCAAAGAGCAACAAAAGAAAAATATGTTTATGGATTAAAAAGAGGTTTATTATTAGGCGATGGTTCTTATAGCCATGGTTGTTATAAACAAAACATAGTAAAACTAGCTTCCAATCAGGATGAAATAGAGTATAATAAAAATTTAAAAGAATTATTTATAGATTCTGAATTTAGAAAAGATGATTTAAGTAATTCATCAAAATCAATGAATATGGTTATTAAAAATGGGAAAAATTTAGTTCAGGAAATGAATTTAATACCACAACATTCTTATGAAAAAACTTTTGATATAACCCAGATTAATAGCGTAGAAGAAACATTAGGAATAATTGATGGATTACTTGCTACAGATGGAGATGTATTGTTAAAATCAAATCATCCTCAAATAAGATTTACTACAAGTTCTAAAGAATTAGCATTAAATATTAGAAGATTATTATTAACTTTAGAATGCCATGGTAGAATATTTGAAAGTTTCTTAGATGACGGCGGTACAATAAATGGAAGAAAGATAACAAGAAAACATTTCAAATATAATATTGTGGTCTCGGGCATTAGTGCAGGAATATTAGCTGAAAAATCAAAATTAATTGAAATTAATCCAGTAAAAGGAAAATTATTGCAGGAATTAAGAAAACAATGGCTAACAACAGGCAATACGTTAAAAGCAAAAATAAAATCAATTGAACCTGCTGGATTTTCAACAGTATATGATTTATATTGTGAATTAAGTGATACCTGGATTACAGATGGATATGTACAGCGAGGTTGCGGCGAACAGCCTCTCTTGCCAAATGAAGCCTGTAACTTAGGTTCTTTGAATTTATCTAAATTTATCAAAGATGATAATTCAGATATGGATTTCAATAGATTAGCAGAAGCAATTTTTTCTTCAGTTCATTTCCTAGATAATGTAATCGATGTAAACAATTACCCATTAATAGAAATAGAAAGAATGTCTAAGCTAAATAGAAGAATTGGTTTAGGCGTAATGGGTTGGGCAGAAACATTAGTAAGATTAAGATTGCCATATAATTCAGATGCAGCTCTAAAAAAAGCAGAGCAGGTAATGAAATTCATAAATGACATGGCATTGAAAGCATCAGAAGAATTAGCAAAGGAAAGAGGAGTTTTTCCATCCTGGAAAGATTCAATCTTTGATGATAAGAGTGAATATTATCGTGGATTAAGTATAAAACCAAGACATTCAGCCAGAACAACAATAGCTCCAACAGGTACAATAGGAATCACAGCAGGCTTGCAAGGAGCAGGCATAGAGCCATTCTTTGCAGTAGTATATACAAGATACAATGCAGCAGGAATAGATGCATTAAAGCAAGGAAAAATACCAGAAGCAAAAGACACATTTTGGGAAGTAAATCCACTGTTTGAAGAAATAGCTAAAAATAATAATTATTTTGGAATGGACAAAATTGATTTATGGAAAAAAGTAGATAACAATCATAAAGCATTGTTAGGCTTAAAAGAAATTCCAGAATCAATACAAAAACTATTCTTAACATCACATGATTTATCTCCATTAGACCATGTAAGAATGCAGGTAGCTTTCCAGAAATATACAAACAATGCAGTCTCAAAAACAGTAAATCTGAGAAATGAAGCTACTGTTAAGGATGTAGAAGAAGTTTACATAACAGCATATGAATTAGGTGCAAAAGGAGTTACAATCTATAGAGATGGTAGCAAGCAATTCCAAGTCTTAAACATTAATGAAAAAAAAGAAGAGAAAAAGAAAAAAGAAAAAGTTGGAAATGAAATGTCAGACTATTATCAAATTGAAACAGGATTAGGAGCATTGCATTTGCATATAAACTATGATAACGAAGGTCCAACAAAAGTATTTGCAAATATCTCTCCTGTAGGTACAGAAATTTCAGGTTTGACAACAGCATTAGCAATTTTACTGTCTAAATACTTAGAATTTGGTGGAGACCCTTCAAAAATAGTAAAACATCTAAATTCAATTAAGGGTGACAAGCCTTATGGATTTGGTCAGAAAAGAATAGACTCAATCCCCCATGCAATTTCAAAAGCATTCAGGGAACATTTGATAAAAACAAACAAGATAAAATCAGAGCAAAAAGTAATTGACCTAAAAGACTTTTCCTCAGCAGAAAATAAGAATGTCAATTATTGCCCAAAGTGTTATTCATCAAACACAGTGATGTCCTCTGGCTGTTCAGAACCAACATGCCTGGATTGTGGCTACAGCAAGTGCAGTTAGTTTTTCTTTTTATTTTATTTCCTTAAAGTCTTCATTCTGATTTTTCTTTATTGAAGTATTAAGCTTTGCTTAATGTTAGAAGAGCTTGACTCTTCTTTGATTTCTTTTTACAAAAAGAAAGCTTCTAACGAAACATTTAAAAATAACCTTTATTTAGGTTATTATAACCATTATAGAGGTTATTATGTTAAAACTATTAAACAATAAAAATGCAAGATTAATCTTTGGAAAAAGAGAACTAAAAATAATAGAAAAACAACTATTAGGAATAAATCTAACTCAGTCTGAAAAAAATAGATTATCAAGAAGCATAAGGAAAAAATTTGATTTCATAAAAGAAGCAAATAATTTTAGTGATTACTTTGAATTAAAAAAAGGTTTCTTAACAAAAGAAGCAATAAATGAAGCAAAAGAATTAATATTAAAGGATATTCTAAAAAATAAAATAAAAAAAATTATATTATATGGCTCTTTTGCTGAAAACAAGTTTACATTTAACTCAGATATAGACCTAAGTGTAGAATTTGATAAAATAAACAAAGAAGAAGCTACTTTATTCAGAAAAAGGATTTTAGCAAATTCAAATGAAAAAATAGATATCCAGATTTATAATTTTTTAGATGAAAAAATAAAAAAAGAAGTAATAGACAAAGGAAAAATAATCTATGAGAATAAATGATAAAATAAGAGAAATTGAAAAATACTTAAAAGAACTCAATGAAATCAAGCCAGAAACTCTTTCAGAATATAAGGAATTAAAAACAAAGGCGGCCTGTGAGCGATATTTTGAAAAAATAATAGAAGCAGTTATTGATTTAGCATTTTTAACAATAAAAGAATTAGGATTAAAAATACCAGAGGAAGATAAGAAAGCATTTGATATTTTAGCAGAAAGAAGCATAATCTCAAAAGAATTATCTCAAAAATTAAAAGAAGCAAAAGGTATGAGAAACATAATCTCCCACGAATATGGAATTATTGAGGATAAAGTAGTTTTTGAATCAATTACAGAACAACTTGAAGAAGATGTTTCTGAATTTCTGGAAAGCATAGAAACTCATATTAAAAAGACAGCCTAATTTATTTCCTTTTCTCACTCTTTTTCCAATAATATATAGAATAACCGCTTGTTCCAAAATAAACAATGAATAATACAGCCATCCCCCACAATTTAGAAATTACCCCAATATATGCCCATAATGCATTAGCAACAAGCCAGAAATAAAACCCTTCTACTCTTTTTCTTGAAATTAACAAAACTCCAATTAAACTTAAGCTAGTAGCAATCCATTCAGTAATCATTCTTTTACAAAATTAAAAGAATTTATAAAAGTAATCCAAAAATAAAGAATATGAAACTCAACATCATCACTTATGGCTGTACTTCAAATAAAGATAACTCTGAAATAATTTCAGGTTTATTATTAAAAGACAAGCATGAATTAACTAACTTGGAAAAAGCAGATATTATCATCATAAATTCCTGTGCAGTCAAACAAAAAACAGATAATAAAATCCAGGGATTGATTAAAAACATATTAAAGAAATACCCGGAAAAAAGAATAATAATCACAGGCTGTATGCCTAATGCAGAATATAAAATATTAAGGAAATTAGCTCCTAATGCTTCTTTAGTAAATTCCTTCCATATAACAGACATTCCTAAAACATTAAATGAAAGAATAGAATTACTTTCTTTTAGAAAAGAATCAAAACTTAATTTACCTAAACTAAATAATTCAAAAATATATAACATCCAAATCTCAGAAGGCTGTTTATCAAAATGCAATTACTGCTCAACAAAGTTAGCAAAGCCAAATCTTTACTCATTTCCAAAAGAAGAAATAATAAATGAAATAAAAAAAGCAATATCATTAGGCTATCAAAGAATTAATTTAACATCAACAGATACCTCTTGCTATGGTTTTGATATTAATACTAATCTCCCAAAATTATTAAATGGAATAAACAAAATAAAAGGAAATTTCTTAATTAGAGTAGGAATGGCAAATCCCCAGTTTATTAAAAAATACAAAAAAGAATTAGTAAAAGAATTTTCTTCAGATAAAATAATGAAATTTCTTCATTTACCCCTTCAATCCGGTTCAGATAAAGTCCTAAAAGAGATGAAAAGAGGTCATTCAGTAAAAGACTTCATAGATATTGTTTCTTTATTCAGAAAAAACATTCCAAAAATAAGTATAGCAACAGATATTATAGTAGGTTATCCAACAGAAACAGAGCAGGACTTCAAAAAAACATTAGATGTAATAAAACAAATCAAGCCAGAAGTCCTCAACATTTCAAAGTTCTCTTCTCGCCCAAATACATCAGCATCAAAGCTAAAGCAATTAGATTCCAAAATAGTTTTAAAACGTTCTCAAGAATTAACTAAATTATACAAAGAGTATCGAAAAATATTTCAAAAGATAGACTTTTAAGATTTTTCATTACGTTTATTTAATGACATTATTAGCAGATTTAACTCCTGATTTAGAAGGCATATTAAGTAGTTATGGAGAAAATGAAGAAGATAATGGTCCAATATTAAGGTGTAATATTGGAGATTCTGTTTATCTGGATTTAGTAAGGGCACTTGAATCAAGGCTTCTCTTATCTGATGAAGAAAGAGAACTATGTAATCAATACCAGTTCGAAAGGATAAAAACAGATCCAGAAATTGAAGACAAAGACAAAGTATTAGAAAAAGCCGAAAGAGCATTTCAGTTTTTTAAAACACTTGGAAATATAGAATATGCTCCTCATGTTCAAAGGCAGGCTCCATTGAGAAATTCCCAAAATTCATTTATTGGACTTCCATTTTGTTTTTTTGATTCTCATATTCATTCTTATGAATTTATTCGTAATTATATCTTAAGAACAAAAGAAAGAGTCACAATTGTAAGATTTGATTTTCATTCTGATGATTATGAAATAGAAGATAGAAATTTATTAAGTAAGGGTAATTATATCAGGTTTTTATTGGATGATTCAGAATTAAGCAAATATATTCAAGAAGTAATAACAACACATCCTTTTAAATCAAGACCAGATAAAATAAGAAATGACGTTCCTGTTAAATCTATGCCCATTTCACAATTACCATTAATTAGTTCTCCTGTCTTATTGGATATTGATTTGGATGGCCATGAAGAAGCTGAAACAAGAGGAGAAGAATATCGCGGAGGCCGTTGGTTCAAAGGAGTAACTATTGAATCTACCATATTTGGCAATCAAAAATATATAAAAATCCATCCAAAATTAGTCACAAAATTATTAAGAGACAACCTGCCAAATACAAGAGAAGTTTATGTTGCAACAGAAAGACGTTATAGAAATGCAGTATTTCATTCCAGAGTTGAATATGATTTTTTAGAATCTTTAGCAATTTAATTTTTCAGGGAATTTTCCATTAATAGCATTGTTTGCAATATCTTTAACTTCAGCAGAAAAATCTCCCCTAATAATCCACTGGAAGTAAGAAGAATCGTTTTGTGATACAAATTCAAATGTTTTCCCTTTGTATTTTCCAAAATTGATAATAGCTTTTCCATTTAACCATGCAAACTTTCCTTCATTATCAATCCATGAAGGGTCTTTTGGATTGCAAAATTCATCAAGTTCAGAAACATTTCTAGGTAAATCATTATGTTTTTCTAACTGGGCTTCTAAAACACAAATAGTTGCATTAACATCTGCTTCTGCTTTGTGAACATTTTCTAAAGATTTACCACAATATTTTAAATGAGCTGCATTCAAATCTCTTGGCTCTAATTTATGGTATATTTTCATAACATCTATTATTTTTCTTCCTTCACTTGAAAAGCTAAATTCTGCTCTTTGGAATTCCGATTGAAGAATACCTAAATCAAATCCAATTATATTAAATCCACATAAGTCGCAACCATCAATAAAACTTGTCACTTTTGAAGCAAATTCCCTGAAAGTTGGTTTTCCCTGAACATCTATATCAGTAATTCCATGAATTTTTGTAGACTCAACAGGTATAGAAATAGTAGGATTAATAATAGACTTTAATGTCTCCTTTTCCCCATTAGGAAGAATCTTAATTATGCATATGTCCACAATTCTGTCTTCCCTTGTATTTATGCCTGTTGTTTCAACATCAATAAATGCAATAGGTTTTGTAAGGTGCAAATGTGTCATATTATCTCTTAAACCTGAATTTATTTAAGTCTTTGTATATGAAAAAACAATAGTTTCCAAAATTATAGAAAAAAACTATTTTAATGTTTTAAAATTCTCTCTTATTCTACTTATGTCTTCCAAAGTTATTTTTTCCATGTAAGATCTTAATTCAACATTAAATCTCTGGGCAGTCTTTAATCTTTCCTCGCATTTTTCTTTTGTAATAGGTTCATTATTAATTACAGGAGTATAATATTGATTGTCTATTCTGTCTTTTTTAAATTCAAAAAAGATTTTATGTAAATCATCAAGATTAAAAAGATGTTTTACAAGAATTACAGCAGCTGAATGATTTTCGCATTTTATGCCGCATTTGTAAAACAAAGCAGTTACAGTATTATAAATTGAGTAATATGCTTCACTTACTGCATTTTCATAAATTCCTGCATTAAATGCCAATTTTGCAACTTGAGAGCATTTCTCACTTTTTATAAGGTAAGACTTTGAAATATCCTCAGACATCTCAACAAGTTCCAGATTTTTCTCTTTCTTTAGCTTATCTAAAAAACTTAATTTTTTCATAATATTCCTCTGCCTTATTGATAATAACATGATTCTTGATAATTTCCTTAATAAGTAAGTCCTCTGGATTAAATTTGCCAGTTTTTACGCTGATTAAATCATTTATTTTTTCAATATCTTCCTTTATTTTTGAATCATTGGTTTCTATGTAAATATCTATATCACTATCCTCTTTAGGTATGCCTTTTGCATAACTGCCAAAAAGAATAATTAAGTTATTTTTGCTCTTTTTAGTAATATCCAGAAAAATAGGCATCAAATTAGGATACTTGATTAATGTTTTAATGCATTTGTAATTTTCAGCAATTATTGCTGTCTTTTCAGCTATTAAATTTTTTTTAAGGAAATATTTCTTGTTTTTACCCTCCTGTTTATAATCCAGAACAAGCTGTTTTCTGAGGAAAAAAAGCCTTCTTGAAAGAGTGGAGTGTGGCACTTTAATTTCCTTTGACAATTCCCTTAAATGCAGTTCTCCCTTTATTAATCTTAATATAATTTCAAAGTCCGTATTGTCCCATTTTTGAACCATATGTTCCATAAATGAATGATTATTATTTAAATCTATCGTTTTTGGTTTTTAGCTTTTGGTCTTTCTTTTTTTAGACTGAAGCAGTTAGATTCTAAATTAGTTTTAAAACGTTCTCAGGAATTAACTAAATTGTACAAAAAGTATAGAAAGATATGTTAAATATAATTGAATTCTCGTTAAATAACAAAAACAAAAGTAAACTTCGTTAAAAGCAGTTTATTTTTTTAGTTTTATTTTATCATTTTCTTCATCTATTAATTTATTTTTTATTAGATAATTAATTGCTTCTTCAATTTTATTTCTTATTTTATTTCCAGTTCGGTTATTACTATAAATTCCACGTGCTATATCTGCTGTTATTGCTTCTTTAGTTATGCTAAAAGAATTTTTTAAAATATCAATTATGGCTCCACCCAATTCTTCTTTAGGAATTAAAATAAATGGTCTATCACTTTCTTTTGAAATTTTTACTTTAGATAATATATTTACAGGTTCAAGAGAAATAGTGTTTTGGTAAATGTTTATTCCATTTTCTTTCTTTAATTCTCTTAATATTTCTTCAAATAAATTTTCTATTCTTCGCCCTAACTTTTGGATGCCCATTGAAGATAATACTCTTTTATATAATAATTCTTTTTCAATCGGACTTTCTATTTCTAAAACTTGAAGTATTTTCTTTTTAATGACAGAAACTGCCGAATAATTATTAAGACTCCCATAATTATCAAATTCTAAATTTATATTTGATTTTGAAAGCTCAACTATTTTATATTCTTTATATTTATCTTTTAGTTCAATTTCCTTAAAATCTTCTTTTTCATCAATTTTTGATAAACAATTATTCTGTTTAGATTCTGAAATACTTTTTGATTTTAGGATATCTTTAACTTTATCTTTTATTTTTTCAATTTCATACTCTTTGTTATTTAACCAATCATCAGACCAAATTCTGATTATATTCCAACCAAGATTTTCTAATACAATTTGTCTTATTTTGTCTCTATCTCTAGCAAATCTTGAAGAATGATATTGTGAACCATCACATTCAACACCTAAAATATATTCTCCTGGTTTTTTTGGATGTTTAATGGCTAAATCTATTCTGTATCCAGAACAACCAATCTGACAACTTACATTAAATCCTTCTTTTTTTAATTCTTCATAAACTACTTCTTCAAAAGAAGAATCAAACTGTATTCCTTCTGATTTTTGTAAAAACTTAGTAAAATCCTTATTTTTTGCAAAATCCAAATAATCTTTTAAGTATTTTACACCTTCTACGTTGATTTTGTCTGCATCTAATTCATCAGGAAGTATAGAAGAAACCACAACGGTTTTAAATCTTGAACGGGTTATAGATACATTAAGTCTTTTATATCCTCCTTCTTTATTTAAAGGACCAAAATTATAACTAAATTTACCGCCGGAATCTTTGCCATAGCCAACACTTAAAATAATAATGTCTCGTTCATCACCTTGCACAGTCTCAAGATTTTTAACAAATACTTCCTCATTATTAACATCGATTGATTCTTCTATAGGCCTTCCTGCTATTTGAAATTCTTCCCTAATCGCATTTTCTTGAGCCATACTAAAAGCAATAATTCCAAATGATTTTTTAGGATATTCTTTTTTCAAATTACTATAAATTTTAACAATCTCTTTCGCTTCAACTCTATTTTTTCTAGATTTTCCCCTGTCATAAACTCCTGTTTTAATATAAACAAAATCCAATCCACTATTATCATTTTCTTTGGGATTAGGAAAAGTTATTAAACGGTTTCCATAGAAAAACCTATTAGAAAAAGATATAAGAGTTTCATTCTTACTCCTATAATGCCAATCTAACGATTTAGTTCTGAATTTAGTTATTGATTCACTCAAGAAACTCTCCAAATCTTCAATTTCTTCTTCACTTTCATCATCTTGATTTAAGAAAAATGAAGTAGGTGGTAATTGTTGTGTGTCTCCCATAATGATTGCTTGTTTCGATCTTATAAGACAAGGAACAGCATCTTCAGGCATAATCTGAGAGGCTTCATCAAATAAGACTACATCAAATTTTATATTTTTGGGATTTATGTATTGACTAACTGTTAAAGGACTCATCATAAAACAAGGTTTTAAAGCAAATGCTAAATCAGGTATTAGTCCTAATAAATCTCTAATAGGTTTTAATTTTCTTTTCTTTTCGTTTTCTCTTTTGAGAATAGAAACTTCGTTAGAACCCATACTTGAATAATTGTCTTTAGGTTGTCTGTCTTCAACAGATTGCATTATTTTATATCTAAAAATATCTCTAACCTTTAAATCATCATTTCTAAATTTTTCAACAAGATTTTTTGGAGAAAACTTATTTGATTTTTTGAGTATTTCATCTAAAATCTGGAGATAGTAAGACTTAAGAAAAACCTTGCTGAATTCACTTCTTACAGAATTACCAAAATAGTTTTTAATAAATTCTTTTACTTCTTCATCTAAATTTGTAAATTCATCTTTAAATGCAAGAATTTCTTTAAGATTCTTAAATTGGTTATTTAGTTTTTCCAAAACATTTAAAACATCTTGAATTTTTTTTAAAATAGATAATAGTTTAACCTCGAAAAACCCTTCTGCCTCATTTAAAGAAGAATAAAAATCTCTAAATAGACCCTTCTGATTATAATCCGAAAGTAATTGAATTAGGGCATAATTCTTATTTTTTGAAATTTTATTTGATATTTCAAAGAGAGGAATTAAGTCTTTACAATATTTGTCTAATTTAGAAATATTAATTAAATTATTATAATCGCCAATAATTTCAAATTTTTTCTTATTCTTTGAGATAGTTTCATTAAACTTTCTATTTACCTTTTCATATTTAGCTTTTTCATCAAAAAGAGAAAGCCATTCAGTATAACTTAGTTTTATTTTTGCATATTTATCTAATTTAGATTTATTGATTTTATATTCTTGATTAAAAATTCTAGACAAAAACGAAGTTTTTCTTAATATCTTTTCAATTTGAAATATATTTAAATCATTAATAAAAGAATCTTTAACTTTTTTGGTTATATCTTCTCTAATCTCTTTTAGTTCCATAAGAATAGGCAGTAACTCTTTTACTAAAGAATTATACTCTTCAAAATCTTTTGAAAGCACATATGCAAATTCATGATTAAATTTAAAAGCAACAATTTTATCATTTAATTCATTTAATAAGTTTAATTCAGCAATAGAATTTATCTCTATCCCAGTTTCTATCTTTAGTTTATCTATAAAACAAATTAGTTTTTTAGTATTCTCATCAAAATTCCTTAGATTAGAACTAAATCGATTAATAGCTAAAGAAGTATTCTTGTCTTTTTGATAATTGAAATATATATTTTCGAGAGGATTGCTTAGTAAATTAAAAGAAGAATTGAATCGCTCTAGCTTGTCAAATAATATTGAAAACTCTTTTTTGTTTAATGATATTGACTTTTTTAAAGGAAAATCCACAACCTCATTTTGGAATAATTTCGCCAACTCTCCCCTAAGGTCATAAACAGATAACTCCCAAGGATTGTGTTTTTCGCACAAGAATTGATAAAATTCATTGATATCTTTTTGAGATTTTAAATATGATGAAACGTCTTCTCGTTTTATCATTGAAGATATAATAGGAGAAGTTTGGAGTTCTTTCATAAATTGCTTTATCACTTCTTTTTTGTTTCCTTTATAGTTATGTAAATTTAGACAATATCTTCCTAACCCAACTTCATCAAGTCTTTTTTGGACTACATTTAAAGCAGCCATTTTTTGGCTTACAAACAAAATTTTTTTATTCTTTTCTATAAGGGCTGAAATAATATTTGCAATTGTTTGACTTTTACCTGTTCCTGGAGGTCCTTGTAATACAAAAGTAACCCCTGCTTTGGCTAACTCTATTGCCTTTTTTTGGGAAGAATCCGCTGGAAGAACATCCACGCTTGTTGTATCATCAAATCCCTCTCTTTGTAATTCAGCAATTTCATCCTGTAAAGCATCCCTATCCCCCACATATGCTTTCACTAAGGAACTATCTTTAACTAATTTTTCATTAAAACTTAAATCTTCATACATAATAAATTTTTGATACGAAAAAATATCCATATAGACTTCTTCGATAATTTTCCAATCTTTCATTCCTTCTATTTGCTTCTTAAGATAAAATAGATATTCTGAAAAAGTTTGATTTTCAAATTTATTTATAATTATACCAAAATCATGAGAAAGCTTTTCTATTAATGCGGGGTTTAATTGCATTTCTCCAGAATTAGAATCAATCTCAAAGTTATAAGCTTCTTTGCTAACAGTACTTAGTCGATTAATTTCCACAGACCAAAGAAAAATAGGTGCTTCTAAATATAACTCGGAGTTATTTGTATCTTTATATTTTAAAATTCCTAAAGATATAAAACAAGTGCTAACTCCCAGTTCTTGAAAGTTTTCCTTTGCCTTTAAATAAAGAGCATATAATTTTTTCTCAATTATTTCTTCGTCTTCCGAACATAACCATTGTCTATCTTTAGCGATATCTTTTTTCTCTTTTAAAATTAATATATTTTGTTCATTTTCCAAATCTTCAAATATTTTAGGTAAAGAAGGATATATTATTTTTAGTGATTTTGATTTTGTAAATCTATAACGCACAAGATTATTTCTTTTAGATAAGTCTATAAGTTTATTTTTCCAATAATCTATTTTTTTATCAATAATCTTACTTACATCCATTTGATAATCTCATTTTAGGCATATTTATAATTTAACTAATAATCTTAATATGTAGCTCTTTCAACTGTTTGTCATCAGGTTTTGAAGGACTACCATCCATTGGACATTCAGCTTTTTTATTCTTAGGGAAAGCAATAAATTCACGAATGTCATTTGTTCCATGCATTAAAGCAATAAATCTATCAAGCCCTAACCCCATACCACCGTGATTTGGACCCCCGTATTTATAAGCATCAAGTAAAAATCCAAATTTATCCCTGGCTTCTTTCTCAGAAATTCCAACAACAGAAAATAATTTTTCCTGAATTTCAGGTTTACTAGCTCTAATAGCACCTGAACCTAATTCAACACCATTCAAAACTAAATCATATAAATAACCTTCAACTTTTTCAGGATTTTTAGGAATAAATTGTAAATGTTCTTTTTTAGGCATTACAAATGGATTATGTGCAAAATCCCATCTATTCTCATCATCATTAAACTCAAATAATGGAAAATCAACAATCCAGCAGAATTTTAATTCATCAGTAATTAAGTTCAATCTTTTTCCAAGTTCATTCCTTAAAGCACTTAAAACAGAATTAACTGTTTTCTCTTTATCAGCAATAAAAAACAAATAACCTTTTTTTATGCCAGTCTCTTTGATTAATTTTTTAAGTAAATCATCTTTAAAGAATTTTATAATATTACTATTTAACTTTCCATTCTCAAACTTCATCCAGGCCATTCCTTTAGCCCCATTTTTAACACAAATAGAAATTAAGTCCTCTAATTCATTCCTTGAAAATTCAGCTTCAGGATTAATGCATTTGACAATTCCACCATTTTTAATTACATCTTTAAACACTTGAAAATCAGAATCTTTAACTAAAGCAGTTACATTTTTTAACTCAAGCCCAAATCTTAAATCCGGTTTGTCATTTCCATATTTTTCCATAGATTCTTTAAAGGAAATTCTGGGAAAATTATATTTCAAATCTTTTGAATAAACTTGCTTGACAATATGTTTGAACATTCCTTCAATAAAACTTCGAATATCCTCTTCAGAAACAAAACTCATTTCTAAATCAACCTGAGTATGTTCAGGTTGTCTGTCAGCTCTCAAATCCTCATCTCTAAGACATTTAGCAACCTGGAAATATCTGTCACAACCAGCAATCATTAAAATTTGTTTATACAATTGTGGACTTTGTGGTAAAGCATAAAATTCACCAGGATTTACACGTGAAGGAACTATATAGTCACGAGCACCTTCAGGTGTAGTTTTAATAAGTAAAGGAGTCTCAACTTCTAAAAATCCATTCAAAGTTAAATAATCCCTAAATGCTTTGGTTGTCTCAGCTCTTTTTTGCAGTCTTTTCTGCATAATAGGTCTTCTCAAATCTAAATACCTATACTTCAATCTAATCTCTTCATTAGCTTCAATCCTGTCATCAACTTCAATAGGAGGAACTTCAGCTTTAGAAATAATCTCTAATTTTGAAACAAAAACTTCAATATCACCTGTATCAAGCTTAGGATTAGCCATTCCTTTCATTCTTTCTTTAACAACACCTTCAACTTGTATACAATCCTCTCTTCTTAATGAAGCACCAGAACCATAAGCTTTTTTCTCAAATTTAGGGTCAAAACAAATCTGTGTTAATCCATATTTGTCTCTTAAATCAATAAAGATTAATCCACCATGATCCCTAAAAGAATGAACCCAACCACATAACTTTACTTTCTTATCTTTCTCTTTTTTAGTTAACTGGTTGCAAGTATGTGTCCTCATTGATGTTGCTAAATTGCTCATGTTTTTCATAAATAAAGTAAACTTTTAAAGGTTTGTAAAAAGAAAATTTACTTAGGAATAAATCCTAAATCATTAGTAACTAATACTCTATCTAGTTTAGCATTAGGTTCTTTGTATTTAATAAATAATTTATGATTACCAGATGAAAAATCATAAACCAGGTCTTTTGGAGAACTACCAGTCTCCATACTAATCTTATCCCATGTCCACGTATTAGTTACAGGTAAACTCCAAATAGTAGAAACACCATCATCAGTGCCTGCATCTGTATATTCTTTATCCATTGAAATATGAAAAGCATTATTATTCTCAGTACCAGCCTTTACTCTTCCCCAGATAACATACTGCCCGGAATTAGCAATATTAAAAGTATAAATTGCTCTTGCATAATAATCATTTAGATTAGCAGCACTTATATATTTTTTATTGGAAGCAGTATTATCTTTATATGATTTCATAGGGTCCCTTAAATTAAAACTTTCAGCTTCAGCATAAGTATAAACCTTGCCACTTGTAGTAACACTATTTGAACTAACACTAAATGTTTTTGTTTCACTTTTGCCAAGATTATTACTAGAATCTTTAGCAGTAGCATAATAACTATGACTTCCAGCAGAATAAGTTCCAGCATTAGAACAAGTAATAACATTCAAGCAACTTTTAACAACAGTATTATCAACATAAATTTTAATTTCGCTTGTTTCAGTTGATACTGCATTTAATGTAACTAAATCAGATGTTCCTGGATTTAAAGGACTATTAGAGATAGAAACAACAGGAGGAATTGTATCAGTAGTAGTTATAATAGAATCAGGGATAGTATTAGAACTTGCACCATATTCAATAGCCCCAATATCACAGGCATTTCCAGAATGCCTTGCATTATTATAGTAATCAAAATTAAATAATGAGGTTGCATCTATACCTGCATTTACACAAGGAGAATTACTTAATAAAGAATAATCATTATTTCCAGGATTTACAAATTTAACATAATTTATATCACTTGTTTTAATATTATTTGATACAGTATACCTACTACTATAATCACCAATATATTGTTTCCCAATATAATTAGTATTAGAACTAACAATAATATTATTCTGTATTTTTCCAGTAGCATACTTATTATCAGCTCCAATTCCAACAATACTTCCAGAGTTAATAATAACATTATTCATGACATTAATTTTATCACTAGCAGAATTCAAACTTTCTGTATTCTTGAACCAGATTCCACCGCCGCCTTTTTGATTTACAATAATATTATTGTAAATATTTCCTTCTTCAGCAAATAATCTTATTCCCTCTCCATTGCCATCTTTTATGAAATTATTATAAGCATCGCAATTATACCCTGGATTAATTTGTATTCCGGATTTTCCATAATAGCCGTCATTCTTTGTATCATCTCTTAATATTGTATTATTGAATATTCTGCAATCACCAGTTATTCCGCCAACTTGTATTCCATCTATTCCAGTATCAGTAACTAAATTATTATAGATTAAAACACCATCCATTAAGTGAGCTTGTTCTTGTCCAGTTGGGCACGAATATGATTTTTCAAAATGAGTAAATCCCAAATACATTCCTTCCCCGCCAGTATTATGAATATAATTATCATGTATCAATATATTTTTCATTGCAAAATTGCTTCTGTAAATTCCAGTGCATGATAAACTAGAACCAACAACAGGGTCTGTCTTAGCCATTATTCCAGAATAACCTGCATTATTAGATTCAATATGGTCTATTTCGATGTCAGTGCTTTTATAAGAAGTTGTTGAACCTACAGCTCTTCCAGCTTCAATTGCATTATACCATCCATCAAAATAAAATCCATAATAATTATCAGAGCCAGTTCCAGTAATACGAATATGACTGCTCCCCATTATCAAAATTCCTCTATGGCTCATATCATTAGTAGTAGAAGAAATTAATTTTACTTGTCCTCCTTTATTAACAAAAATAACAGGATTACCTTCTGCACCATGAACATTTATAATTCTAATCTGGCTAGTATAAGTTCCTGCATTTACACAAACAACTTTTCCAGGACCTAAACCAGAATAAGCAGAACTTTTTCCATCAATAGTAATACCAGAAGAAATAGTATAATCACAAGTATATGAAACAACATTGCCTGTTATAGTATTTATTCTTTTTATATCACTTCCTTCTATAAGAAAACCAGAAGGACCAATAGAACCAGTATTACCACCAGAACCTGTATTGCCCCCTGAACCTGATTTTGAATTAGTTGGTTTATCTGGATTATTATAATCAGTTTCTCCTTGTTGTGATGAAGAACTTTCACTATTAATTGATGTAGAAGTATCAGGAGTTAAAGTATAATCTTCAGGAGAAGAAATATCATTTCCCATAAAAATAAAATTAATTAAAAGAATGCATATTAAGACTGCAAGTAAAACAAATATTTTCAAATAACCCTCTTTTTTTTCTTTATTCACATTGTTCACTAAAAATGAACCCAAGCTAGTGTTTAAAAAAATTTCCAAGATTTTTAAAAGAATATTCAGGTTATTTTTAATCTACATTATTTAAATCAATCTCATTCTGTTATTCAAAAAGTAAAACATAACAAGAAAAAACATTAAATCCATATTCTAAAGTTTTTTTAATCTCTTTTTTGATAATACCCATTTTTCAGAGATTATCTTAAATGTTTCAGCCATTTTTCTTGAACATTTTTTAATAAGTCAATATTATTATGTTCCCCAAATAATATCGTCTGGCAGAATAAATCAGCAAATTCATATTCTAAATCTTTTCTTATCTCTTCTTTGCTCATCTCTTTTTGTCTTGCCCTGTCAGTCAACATTAAATATTTTTGAGTTAAT
>Ga0208375_1000948_pt1 | contig 36019 bp, 34 predicted proteins | sample RifOxyD1_FD_184038 | JGI IMG/M metagenome (GOLD analysis project Ga0208375, IMG submission 184038) | Soil microbial communities from Rifle, Colorado - Rifle Oxygen_injection D1 (SPAdes) | ecosystem: Environmental > Terrestrial > Deep subsurface > Rock core/Sediment | place: Rifle, Colorado... | reverse complement strand
AAAACACCCTTTCCTTTTTCAAAAGAAATTTCACCCCCGCCAAATCAAGAAAGCAAGGAGTGTTTTTCTTTCGGGGTTGCCGAGGCTCTGCGAGGCAGTGGCGGAACGATACGAGCGTACGAGGCAGTTTAGAGCCACCACGCGCTCCGCGCGTGCGATTAGTCCTTTCGTTCAAAATAGGTTCGAGCAAATGATATAATGACACCACCATTATTTCTTCTCTAAAGCCAATTTAATCAAATGATCCAAAAAATCCGGCAAGGAACAACCAATAGCAGCAAGGGATTTTGGCAAAAGGGATTCGGCTGTTAGACCGGGCAAGGTATTAGTTTCCAAAATATAAATTCCTCGTCGCGGATGAATGATAAAATCCGAACGGGAATAATGACGGAGGCCTAATACTTGATGGGCTTGCTTAGCCATTTCTTGAATTTCTTTTTTTTCCTTGGCGGTAAAATTACCCGGACAAATTTCCTCTGATCCGCCACCATATTTAGCATTATAATCAAAAAAAACGGATTCTTTTGGTTTTCTAATTTCAATCGGCAAAAGAGAATACACCACTTCATTCCTAAAATTATCCACCACCCCACAAGTAGCCTCCTTACCGGCGATAAACTCTTCAATCAAAGCTTGAGGTGAATATTTCAAAGCCTCGGCCACTGCTGTTTCCAAATCCGCCAAGGTCTTAGCAATAGTTGTACCAACCGAGGAACCACCGGACACTGGCTTGACCACCACCGGCATGGGAAAAGACTTGAAAAGTTTAGCCACTGCCTTTGACAAATCATCTTTTTTAAAAATAACAGTATGAAGTGGGGTTTTTAAATTATTATTTTTGTAAATTTTCTTAGATAAAACTTTATTCATCCCCACCGCAGAAGCCAAAGCGGTGGAACCAGTATAAGGAATATTAAAATAATCCAAAAGTTTCTGCACGGTGCCATCTTCACCATAAGCACCGTGTAAGGCATTAAAAATCACATCCACTTTTTTGAAAACTTTTTCTGGTTTGATTGGCGCTCCTAAATAATGCCAAGTTCCCTCTTTATCAATAAAAATATCCAAGACCTCATAGCGGTCAGCCAAACCTGCCTGCATCATCAGGTTATCCATCACGGATTTCCCAGTTTTCAGTGATACATCATATTCACTTGATGGCCCACCTCGGAGCACTCCTACCTTTTTCTTAATCATTCCTATAGTATAACATTTCTTTTCTGCCGATGAAAAGCCAGAGCAAAACGGTGAGCTTCATTATTTATAAGTAAGATTTCTTTTTTATATTTTTTAATTATATTTTCATCCGCCGCCTGCTCCCGGAGAGCAGGCAGGCCAATTATTCCTTTTGGTTTATGTTTATCATCTTTTGTCACCGCCACTGTTTGGACTAAGGTTAAACCTTGGTCTAAGATTTTCTTGGCAAGATTATATTGAACTGATCCCCCATCCACCACAATAAGATCAGGACCTGGCCACTCCGTATGTTTTAAACGTCTTTCTAAAATTTCTTGCAAAGCTCCAATATCATTACCTTTACTATTTCTTATTTTAAATTTTCGATAATCAGACTTTTTTAATTCTCCATCCTCCCAAACCACCATCACCCCCACATTATTACTACCGAACAAATGCGCCACATCATAAGCCTCGATACGGAAAATACCACCTCCCCTCGCAGACTCGGTACTCCTCCTAAGAATAGGCGGAGAAAACGGAACCTCCCCTTTCCCCTCCTTTCCTAAGGAGGGGTGGCTATTCTGATAGACGGGGTGGTCGTGTTCTTCTTTTATCAACGCTACATCCAAAATATGTTTCAAAGCAAAAATTTTATTCCTTATTTCACCAGCTTTTTCATATTCACTAACTTTAGCCAAAGCTTTCATTTCTTTTTTCAGATTTTTAATAATTTGTTTCTTCTGCCCAACAAAAAATAATTTAATATTTTTAATATTTTTTTGATAATCTTTTTTAGAAATGGCCCCAATACATACTCCTGGACACAAACCCAGCTGATAATTAAAACATGGTTTCTTTGGTCTTGGTGTGGATAATAGCTTAGCTATAGCCTGTCTATTATCCGACTTAGAAATATAGTTATATGGTAAACATTTATCTCGAAAAGAAAAAATTTTACGGATTATTTTGAGAGCTTCTTTAAGTTGCGTTGAATTGGGAAAAGGACCAAAAGTGGATTGAGTTTGGATTGGGTCCCCAAGGTTAAACCTTCTTGTCGGTCTAAGGTTTAACCTTGGGGAACTTTTTCCGCCAAGCAAATTCCTCCCCCGTTTAATCAAAATTCGTGGCCATTCTTCCTTAGTAATAACCACATAATTAAAACTCTTATCACTTTTTTCTTTAGTATTATATTTCGGCTGATATTTTTTTATTAAATTGGCTTCCAAAATAATCGCCTCCAAAACAGAATCTGTTTTTATAAAAGAAATTTTATCCGCTTTAAAAATCAAATCCACAATCAATGGCCCGCGAGTTTTAAAAAGGTCACTTGTTCCGAGCCTAGTTGAGGAAAAATAGCTCTTCACTCGATCTTTAAGTGAAGTTGCTTTACCAATATAAAGTATTTCTTTTTTTGACTTAAAAAAGTAAACTCCCGGACTATCCGGCAAATGATATTTTTTTAGATCTTGACTTTTTATCATAATTTTGCTATCATATAAGGAGAAGTTCATCAAGTCAAGGCTTGAGGAAGAAAAAATGAAGACGCTAAAGATCATCGTAGCTGTCGTGTTCGCATTGGTGGATGTGGTCTTACTCGTATACCTCATCTACCAAGGCTAGACACAGCCCGCATGCCCCAAACAACCCCGCCACTCTCTAAATAAAAGGAGTAAAGAGTAGGCGGGTTTTCTATTGTTTACTTTTTCAAATGCTTTTTTAAATAATGCCCAGTATAAGATTTTTTATTATTAGCAATATCCTCCGGCGTGCCTTTAGCCACAATCTCTCCCCCTTTATTCCCGCCCTCCGGCCCAATATCAATAACATAATCAGCACTTTTTATAATATCCATATTGTGTTCAATAATAATCACAGTGTTTCCAGCATCTATTAACCTCTCCAAAATTTCAATCAATTTTTTTACATCTTCATAATGTAAACCGATAGTCGGTTCATCCAAAAGATAAACAGTTTTTTGTAAATGCGGTTTATAAAGTTCTGAAGAAATTTTTACTCTTTGAGCCTCACCACCAGAAAGCGTTGTGGCACTTTGACCTAGTTTGAGATAATTCAAACCAACATCAGACAAAGTTTTAAGTCGATCATAAATAGCTGGTAAATCTTCAAAAAAAGGAATAGCTTCTTCTACCGTCATATCCAGAATTTCATAAATGTTTTTCTTTTTATATTTTATTTCCAAAGTTTCTTTGGTAAACCGTTTACCATTACACACATCGCACGGTACATAAACTGTAGGCAAGAAATGCATCTCTACCTCAATTACCCCATTCCCTTCACAAGCTTCACACCGCCCACCCGCCACATTAAAAGAAAAACGATTGGCTTTCCAACCTCGGGCTTTGGCTTCTACACTCATGGCAAACATATCTCTAATATGGGACCATGCACCAGTATAAGTAGCGGGATTAGACCGTGGTGTCCGACCAATAGGTGATTGATCAATCAAAATCACGCGAGAAACATATTCCGTTCCCGTAAAACTCTGACAGTTATATATTTCATTGGTATGATGTCTCTTAGTAAACAGGGCCTCCAAATTTTTATTTATTATTTCATAAACAAAAGAGGACTTGCCCGAGCCAGACACACCCGTCACACAAACGAGCTTACCCAGTGGTACATCCACATTTAAATTTTTAATATTAAAAATATTTCCGCCACGAATTTTAAGCGCTCCTTTATCAGTCTGCCGTCTCTTTTCTGGAACAGCTATTTTCTTATCCCCGCGTAAATAATCCAAGGTAATAGACTCCGAAGGATTTGTTTTAGCTGTTAACAGTTCATCCAAATAACCAGCCACAATAATCTTTCCGCCATGTACTCCCGCTCCTGGCCCAATATCCACAATATAGTCTGAAGAATAAATAGTGTCTTCATCATGTTCCACCACAATAATAGTATTACCCAAATCCCGCAAATCAATCAAAGTTTTAATCAAACGGTCATTGTCCCGAGAATGCAAACCAATTGTTGGCTCATCCAAAACATAAAGTGCTCCCACTAAACCGGAACCAAGCTGAGAGGCTAATCTAATTCTTTGAGCTTCACCGCCAGACAAAGTATGCGCCCGTCTATTCAAAGACAAATATTCAATACCAACATCCATCATAAATTTCAACCGATCATCAATTTCTTTTATTACCACACTGGAAATTTCTTTTTCTAACTCGGTCAATTTAATTTTATCAAAAAATGTTTTAGCATCCGTGATGGACAAAGCCGTAAGTTGCACAATACTTTTGTTATTTAATAACACATGCAAAGCTTCCTCTCGCAAACGCGTCCCATTACAAATATCACAATTTTCTTCGCCAAAAAACTGTTTAGTCCCTAAACCATTACACTCGGGGCAAGCGCCATAAGGCGAATTAAAAGAAAATAATCGTGGTTCAATTTCCGGATAAGAATAACCATCATAGGGACACATAAATTTAACGGACATCATTTTCTCTTCACCGTTAGTTTCTATTTTTAATAAACCTTTACTCTCATCAATAGCTTTTTCTATTGCCTCACTTAACCTTTCTTTCGTTGCTTGTATCTGGTTTTTGTTTTTACCTGTGGTGAGCTTGGTCGAACCAAACTCGCTAATATAAAATTCATCCACCAAAACATCAATATTATGCTTTTTGGTCTTGGATAAAACAATTTGCTCACGAAGCTTTTTCATTACTCCATCAATTTTTACCCACTCATAACCCTTGCTTAATAAATCATAGAGTAGTTGATAATATTCGCCTTTTCGCCCCACTACCACCGGAGAAAAAATCCGGACTTTAGCATCCGTATAAGGCACACCTAAAACCACTTTGGTATTCTTTTCCAAATTAGTATTGGTAACAGTTTTAATGATGGTCTCCAAAATTTCTTCATTGGATAACTTTTTTATTTCTCGGTCACAAATAAGACAATGTGGCCGACCAATTCGAGCATATAAAATTCTTAGATAATCATATATTTCAGTAATAGTAGCTACAGTAGAACGAGGATTATTAGAACGGGATTTTTGGTCAATGGAAATAGCCGGAGATAAGCCGGTGATTTCATCCACATCCGGTTTTTGCATTTGATGTAAAAATTGCCGAGCATAAGAAGATAAAGATTCAATATATCGTCTTTGCCCCTCGGCAAAAATGGTATCAAAAGCCAAAGAACTCTTGCCCGAACCAGACAAACCAGTAAAAGCAATAAGTTTATTGCGGGGCATCTCCACGGACACATTTTTCAAATTATGCGTCCTTGCTCCTTTTATTATTATTTTTTCTTCTTTGTTTTTCATATAACTTCAACCACAAATGCCCCGGCATTTACTGCTAGGGGTTTGATACAAATTATATTACTCTTTCCCTCCCAAAAAGGCAAATTCCTATCTATTATAAAACTTCAACCTCTTCTTAATAAAAAAGGAGGAAAGCAGGAGAACGAGGAAAAGGAAAGTAAATTTATAGTCAAAAAAATGAAAAGTGGGAGAAAAACTACCATAATAAATATCCAACAGAAGACCATACAAAATTATCTCATTAAAATAATTCAAATAATAAAGAAGGAATAAAGCAAAAAGTACACTCACCCACCACGGGCAGGTGATAATGACTAAAAACAAAATTATATCCAGAATTATATGTTTCATGTTGGGGTGATGTTATATAACTATCTCCACAAAATTTAACTCAGAAATATTAACCGGGCTTTTAAAAAGAACAGTTTGAAAAGAATCTTTCTCCTTGAAATCCACTTTCTCTACAATACCAAAAACATTAGCGGTAATAGACGGAATAACAATTGTATCCCCCTCTTTAACTTCCACTTCTCTTGGTAAAGAGATATTAAAATTACCACCCCCCATTCCTATCGCTTCCACACTAACAGAATTTGTTCCTAATTTAACTGGTAATTTTTGATCTGGACTGGAATAAAGAATGATTTTAGAAGAATGTGTCAAAACTTCACTAATTTCTCCAATATAAACATTAGCACTAGCTAATACCTTATCTCCAACTTTTATCTCATAATCTTCACCAATATCCACGATCAAAGTATCATAAGGAATTTGCGGTGGTTTGACTAAAATAGAAGCAAGAACAGTTTTCCCTTTAATTTCTTTTCGGCCAAGCAAATCTTTCAAAACTTCATTTTCATTTCGCAAAATATTATTATCGGCTAGCAAATTACCAGCTAAAAATAACTTTTGTTCCAAAGCAACTCGTTCATTTATCAAAGACTGCTTGAATTTAAAATACTCAAAAAAACTAGAATAAACAATAGAATTCTTTACTTGCCAGAAAGGTTTAGCCACCGAAAAAAGAACTTGTCTCACTGGACCGGTCGCCATAATAATAATGGCAATAATTAAAATAGTAATAATAATTAAAATTTTCTTTTGGACATTCTTCTTTCGTGTTTCAAAATTACTGCTTTTTTGGGGGTAATTCATCTTCGTTTTCAATTAAAACTTCACGAAAATCTTCCAAATTTTCCAAAATAATTCCCGTTCCACGAGCGATAGCGGTCAACGGATCTGAAGCAATATAAACCGGTATTTTTAATTCCTCATTTAAAAGAGTATTCAATCCTCTAATAAGCGCTCCACCGCCCACCAAATATATACCTCGTTGCATCACATCAGCAATCACTTCTGGTGGAGTCGTTTCCAAAACTTCCTTGACTGTCTCCACTAAATTAGCAATGGATTGAGACATAGCTTCTCGTACATCACTGTCTGTGATAATAACTTCACGTGGTAAACCAGTAACCAAATCCCGTCCCTTCACAGAAATTTCCATTGGCTGTTCAGGGATGACCGAACCAACATTTATTTTTATTTCTTCCGCCGTTTTTTCTCCAATTAAAATCTTAAATTCGCTTCGTAAATAAGCAATAATGTCATTGTTCAACTTATCACCAGCAATCCGTAGATTTTTTGATTTGACAATACCACCAAGGGAAATGACCGCAATATCCGAAGTTCCACCTCCAATATCAATTACCATACTACCAATGGGACTTTTGATCGGTAAACGAATACCGATAGCTCCAGCCATTGGCTCTTCTACAATAAAAACTTCCCGGGCACCAGCATTTCTGGTGGCATCCCGCACCGCTCGAATTTCCACATTTGTTACACCAGAAGGAACGCCAACCACCACTCGTGGACCAAAAGGTTTAGGTGAAAGTTCTTCCGCTTTTTTAACCAAATAAGCAATCATTTCTTCTGTCACTTCAAAATCAGAAATCACTCCATCTACGAGTGGTCGAACCGCCACAATATGTGGAGGAGTTCGTCCCAGCATAGCTTTAGCTTGTGCCCCCACTGCTACTACCCGACCTGTTTTTTGATTCAAAGCCACTACCGAAGGTTCATTGAGGACAATACCTTTGCCCACCAAATAAACCAGAGTGTTAGCCGTTCCTAAATCAATTCCAATGTCATTGGAAAATCGCCTATTTATTTTATCTTTTATTTTGTTAAAAAAGGCAGACATTTTTATTTATACTCTATAACAAAATTCAGTAAATCTTTTTCTTTAATCATACTGACTTTTTCACTAGCTCTTTCTTTTATTTCATATTCTCCACTAGCTAAAGTTTTTTCACTAACAATTATTCGTAGAGGAATACCTAATAAATCAGAATCAGCAAACTTTTCTCCCGGTCGTAAATCCCGATCATCAAACAGTACTTCAATTTTATTTTTTTGCAAATTTTTATACAAATCTTCCGCCATTTTTCTAACTTCCTTTTTGTCACCAATTTCTATTAAATGAACATAAAAAGGAGCAATCTCACTTGGCCAAACCAAGCCTTTATTATCAGACAAGGCTTCTGCCACAGTACCCATCACTCGTCCCGGACCAATACCGTAAGAACCCATAAAAACAAGATTTTTTTCTCCTTTTTCATCAAGATAAGTTAAACCAAAAGGTTCAGAAAATTTGGTGCCCAGAGTAAAAATATTTCCCACTTCCACCGCTTTTACTTCTTTTAATTTTTTTTCTTCCAAATCTAAATCTTTAAGTACTGTCCCAGTCAAAACTTCTTTATTGACAGCCAAACCTTTTTTTTCATCCAAATAAATTATATCTTCACCAGAATCAGTTATAGTCTGAAATTCATGAGAATACTTACTAAAACTACCACCAGAAGCAAAAGTTAAATAAGTTTTATCCCCAAGACCAACTCTTTTAAAAATGTTTTTATAAGCTTCTTTGGCTTTTTCATAAAACTCCAAATGTTCCTTTTCATTACGAGAAAAGGAATACATATCTTTCATCAAAAATTCCCGGCAACGGATAATTCCACTTTTGGCGCGAGCTTCATTTCGAAACTTGGTTTGAATCTGATAAGGATAGGAAGGCAAATCTTTATAAGAACGAATATGATCTTTCATCAGTCTGGTGAGTGCCTCTTCGTGAGTAAAAGCCAAACCAAGTTCTGTCTCATTTTTTAATTTAGTTTTGAACCAATTATCTACTATCTTATCATCCCAACGATTGGTTTTTTCCCAAGTTTCTTTTTCCTGCAGAGAAGTTAAAAATATTTCCTGACCACCAATCTGATTCATCTCTTCTCGAATAATATTATTTATTTTATTTAAAACTCGTAAACCTAAAGGTAAATAAGAATACACTCCGGCCATCTCCTTATTAATAAAACCAGCCTTAATGAGAAGTTCAGCATTTTTACTAACTTCATCTTTTGGGGCTTCTTTACGCGTTTTGCTAAAAAGCTTTGATTGATACATAGCCGTATCATAGCGTATTTTGAGAAAAAAACAACCTCACCTAGCCTCTCCCTGACTAAGGAGAGGAAGAGAAAATTTAGAAAAATTTTAAGATGTCACGGTAGGTAATGACGAGCATCAGAGCAATTAGGATAAAAAAACCAACTGTATTCAAAGTATTGGCAATTTTGGGCTTAATCGGGCGTTTGATAATGGCTTCAATAATAACAAAGAGGACTCGCCCACCGTCTAGAGCCGGAAAAGGAATCAAATTTATCACGGCCAAGTTAAGAGAAATAAAAGCCACAAAACCCAAAAAATAAGCTAAACCAAAATTAGCGGCATCTCCCACTAAACTAACAATCCCCACCGGACCAGACACTTGAGAAAAGTCTCCTTGTCCCCGAACCGTTTGCCAAAGGAAAGTCCCCAAACCAACCGCCACTTGTTTAAAAGTAGTGACTGTCAATTTTCCTCCCTCCCACAAAGCTAAAACAGGGTTAAGTTTTACTACCCCTACATTTTCCATATAAACACCAATCACCTTTTTATTTTCCGTTTTATTAAATTCGGGCGTAACTTTTATTTGTTTAGTCTGACCAGCGCGACTATAAGTAATATTTACTTCACCACTAATATTTTTTTTAATTTCCTCCACCACGGTCACTGAAGTTAATTCCTTGGTCATTAAGGAATCCACTGAAAGTAATCTATCTCCTTGTTTTAAGCCCGCTTTCTCCGCGGGAGAATTAGGAAGAACACCGGTTAAAATAACCTGGCTATCTTTTATGTATTTAGAATAATTTGATGATCCTTCACCCACCGGCACCAATGAACCAAAAGAAAAAGAAACAGAAATAAGGAGCCAAGCAAATAAAATATTAAAAAATATTCCAGACAATAAAACACTAGCTTGCTTCCACTTTTTAGCATTAACAAAACTCCGAGCACTATCTTTACCAGTTATAGATTCCTCATTTGGATTTTCACCAAAAATCTTTACATAACCACCAAAAGGAATAAAGTTCAAAACATACTTAGTTTCTCCCCTGACCCAACTTAAAATTTTTGGCGGAAAACCAATAGCAAATTCATCCACTCTAATCCCCGCCCTTTTGGCCACCAAAAAATGCCCCAGCTCGTGAACAAAAATCAACACCGCCAACACCACTAAAAATAATATTATGGTCATTATGTTTATTCTTAAACCTGTGCAAGAAACATTTGAAATTTTTTAGTCTGGTTGGGTCCGGACAAAAAATTTTAAATAGTTTTTGCAACAGGTTTAATTAGTAATCTCTTTATTCTTTTTATTAAAAATATCCTCCAATGCCTTGTTACCAGCATCCACCAGTTTTTGCATCTCCCCTTTAAACCTAAACTTATCATCTTCCCCCATTCCGCCCTCTTTTTCTTTATTTTCAATATCTTTGACCACTTCATCTCGCACCGCTCGCAAAGTAATTTTACCATGCTCCAATTTATCTTTAGCCATTTTAATCAGGATCTCTCGCCTTTCAGAAGTCAGTTCAGGAAAAAATATTCTTACTCCTTTTTCATCAGTTTTTAAAGATACACCAAGATTTGCCACCGTGATGGCTTTTTCTACCGCCTTAACTTGTGAAGCATCCCACGGCGTAACCAGTAAAGATTTTGGATCAGCAATAGAAACGGAACCCACTTGATTTATTAGCATCCGCTGTCCATAACTTTCCACCACTACACTATCTAAAAGCTGCGGTGAGGCCATACCAGTCCGAATGCCAGTATATTCCTTCTTCATCCACTCCTCCGTCTCCTTAATTTTATTTTTTAATTTTGTAAAATCGTATTGCATATATTTAATAAATTAACTTATAAACTCAATTATAACACAAGAGCTAAATGTTCCAAAATTATCTTAATGGAAGGAGACTCATCATTAGCATAACTGATGGCTCTTTCCAAATCCTCTACCGCCAATAAACTACCATTTCTTGCATTATGAGCATTTTTTGCCTTTAGACTGTTCTTAATTATTTTTTCCATTTTTTTAATAAAAGAAATGGCATCAGACTTATTCAATTTTTCATCTTTTATGTCCTTCACGATTTTAGCTATCATCGTAAGTCTTTTCCCTATTTTAGCACTTAAAAATTCCTCTGCCAAATAAAGTGGATGGATGGGGCGGTTGTGTTCAGGGATATTTGTGTTTTGACCTTGGCTTCCAATAATCAACCGGGATTTCAAGGTTGGGATTAAATCCGTCACCGATGGCATTATTAAAAAGAAAATGGTGTCAGCTTTTGGTTCTTCAAAAATCTTAAGCAAAGAATTTTGTGCATCTTTAGTCATAAAATTAGCCAAAATTACAAAAAATTTTCTTTCATATTTAACTGGTTTGTTTAGATGTGATTCATTTAATACTCGACTATCATCAACCTTAAAAACATTAAATTCCCCTTGCCAAAAGTCCGGATTACCAACAACTGGGAACTTCAAATCTTCAATTAAAAAATCGTGAAGTTCTTTTTTAATTTCTTCCCGTTCCCCCCATAACCCATAAGCATGATGTAGTTTGCCGGTCTTTTTATATATCTCTCGTATCTGCTTCATTAGTCCATTGTAACACAGCCACCCTTATCATCATAATCACATTATCTTTTAACTAAATATTTAGACTAAATATAATGGCAAAAGAATATCTCACCATGGTGAGATTAAAACTATTTATTAAATAGGGTTACCATTCTTCTCGTATGGTTTGGCGAGTTTTAAGATTTTTAGTTTATTTAAAAGACCGATGGATTTCACATAATTGAGAAACTCTTTTGGTAATGGCGAAGGTCCAACCCAGACGCTCTTCTGAATCATTACATAATTAAATTTTCTTAACTGGGATCTGAACCAATCTCTTTCACTTCTCTTATTAAAAGGAATATCATACATCACGATCTGATTTCTGGGTGCGGTGAGAGCAAAGTTAAAATCAAAATGTTTATATAGAGAATAAATCTTCTTAGGACTTTTTGATTCAATAAAATTATTTTTTTCGGAAAACAATACTGGCAAACCAAAAGCCCCAACGGTAACTCCTTTATATTTTAAATATCTACCCATAGTTAAATTATATCACAAATCATAAATCTCACCATGGTGAGATGTGAGAACTGTTACTTATACTGAGAGGGCCAAAACATTTATATAAAAATCAAAGAAAGAAAACTACCGTTTTGCGATGATGGATTTCTTATAGACATCCAAATGCTCCAAAGCAATACCGGTGCCTTTGGCCACGCAATACATTGGATCCTTGGCCACCACCGCTTTCACTCCCGTGCGACGAAAAACCAATTCCGCCATATTGCGAAGTTGAGATGAACCACCGGTCATAATTATTCCTTGATCAATAATATCCGCGGCAAGCTCTGGTGGTGTCTCTTGCAAAACATCTTTGATGGCTTTTATCATATCGCGAAGTTCTTTGGCAATCGCTTTGACAATTTCATTAGTTTTTATTTCCGCAGTTCTTGGGAGCCCTGAGAGAAAATCCCGACCCTTAATCGTCATTACTAATTCTTCTTCCATTGGCACCGCTGAACCAATATTTATTTTTATTTCTTCCGCTGTTTTATCACCAATCGCCAAATTAAAAGTTTTTTTAATATAATCCGTAATTGCATAATCAATTTTATTACCAGCACATTTAACAGAGGTAGAAGAAACAATTCCCCCCAAAGAAATCACCGCCACATCCGTAGTTCCCCCACCAATATCCACCACCATATGCCCCATTGGTTCTTGAATAGGAATCCCCGCCCCAATGGCCGCCAAAATGGGTTCCTTCACCACATAAGCATTTTTAGCTCCCGCCCGCATTGCCGCTTCAATCACGGCTCGACGTTCCGTGGAAGTAACACCAGCTGGCACTGACACCATCACTTCCGGTTTAAAAAAGTTCCATTTACCAAGCGCTTTATCAATAAAATAACGGAGCATCGCTTCTGTCACCCGATAATCAGCAATCACTCCATCTTTCATTGGTCGATAAGCAATAATACTGTCTGGAGTTTTACCAAGCATTTTTTTAGCTTCCACCCCCACCGCCAAAATTTTATTATCTTGTTCCGATACCGCCACCACTGATGGTTCAAACAGGACCACCCCCTTCCCCGGCAAAAAAACCAAGGTATTAGCCGTGCCCAAGTCAATTCCGATTTTTTTAGTAAAAAATGACATATACTTGACCTCAATATAGCATTTCTTATTTTTTTTACAATCTTATGTTATACTCGGTTTATGAATTTTCAAATTGAAGGTGGACATAAATTAACTGGCACCATAATAACCAAAAATTCCAAAAATGGAGCAATGGGTGTTATTTGTGCTTCTTTGCTCAATCAAGGAAAAACCATAATCAAAAATGTTCCTCACATTGAAGAAGTAAATAGGATGGTGGAAGTTTTGGAAAGTATTGGTGTTTCCATTCATTGGCAAAATAATGATCTAGAAATTATTTCAAACGAAATTAATTTAAAAAATATAAACAAAGAAGCCGCAGAAAAAACTAGAAGTATCATTATACTCATTGGCCCCCTAATTCATCATCTAAAAAAGTTTTCTTTGCCACAAAGCGGTGGTTGTAAACTCGGAGCACGAACGGTCAACCCCCACCTTTTTGCCCTAGAAAATTTTGGTGTCAAAATATCCGCCAAAGCAAAATCCTATGAAATAGTGGCTAAAGATTTAAGACCAGCAGAATTTGCTCTCTATGAAAGCGGTGATACTGTAACAGAAAATGCCTTACTGACCGCCGCTCTAATTCCAGGAAAAACGGTCATTAAATTTGCTTCAGCTAATTATATGGTTCAGGATGTTTGTTTCTTCCTGGAAAATTTAGGTGTAAAAATTGATGGCATTGGTACCAGTACCTTGACGGTTCATGGAATAAAAGAAATTAAAAAAGATGTTACCTATTTTCTTGGTGAAGACCCAATTGATTCAATGTTTTTTATTGCCTCGGCCATTATTACTAATTCCAGTTTAAACATAAAAAGATGCCCGATAGATTTTTTAGAAATTGAATTACTAAAATTGAAAAAAATGAATTTCAAATATAAACTTTCCCAAGTCTATAAAGGCTTAAATGGCAGAATAAATTTGATTGATATAAAAACTTATCCATCCGAACTAACCGCCCTAGAAGATAAAATAGAATCTCATCCTTATCCCGGACTAAATATTGATAACTTACCTTTCTTTGCCATTATTGCCACCCAAGCCAGAGGACAAACTTTAATCCATGATTGGATTTATGAAAAACGCGCAATTCATTATAAAGAGCTGGATAAATTAGGAGCGGATACTATCCTCGCTGATCCACATCGTTTTTATGTTAATGGTAAAACAGAATTAAAACCAGCCGAGGTCATTTGCCCACCAGCTCTCCGTCCCGCCGCCATTATCTTGATTGGTATGCTCGGAGCCAAGGGCACTTCTATTTTACGAAATGTTTACAGTATTAGTCGTGGTTATGAAGAAATCTCCGAACGGTTAAATTCTCTCGGGGCAAAGATAAAAATATTGCGGGATTGAAAAAAGGCTTAAACTGTGCCAATATATAAGCAAATGAAACTGCTTACGGTTATACCCATTGCCCGTGGAATTAATAAAGAAAATTTAACTTATTTTACGGCGTCTGAACCCACCATTGGATCAGTGGTCAAAGTCCCCTTACGAAAAAAGACCGTATCGGCTATTGTTATTTCCACGGAAGAAATTGCCGATGTTAAAGCGGAAATAAAAAATGCTTCATTTGAAACAAGAAAGGTAAATAAGATAAAATCTTCCCCCCTCCTTTCTCTTGAATTTATGGAAACTGTCGCTAAATCGGCTTTATATTTTGCCTCCACTTCCGGTAGTGTCTTGTATTCTGTTGTCCCTAAAATCATCATTGAAGGATCAGAAAAAATAAAAGTAAAAATAAAAAATCTCAAAACAGAAAATGAAAGAGTTCATGAAAAATTAGTTTTACAAAGTGATGACGAGGAAAGATATGCCACTTATAAAAGTCTAATCCGTGAGGAATTTGCTAAAGGTTATTCAGTCTTCTTTTGTTTACCTACCATCCAAGATATTAAAAAGGCCCACGAAAGATTGTCCAAAGGAATAGAACAATACACTTTTGTCCTACACAGTTTTTTGGGAAAAAAAGAACAGCTTGAAGTTTGGAATAAAGCGGCCAATGAAGAACATCCTTCTCTTATTATCGCCACTGGTACTTTTTTGGGTATTCCCCGAAACGACCTTGGTACTATTATTGTGGACAAGGAAAATACTCGAGCATATAAAAACCAAAATAGACCGTTTGTTGATATCAGAATTTTGGCAGAAATTTTTGCCGAAAAGATAAAAGCTAAAATAATTTTTGGTGATCTATTACTCCGAACGGAAACAATTTGGCGTCACAATGAAAGCGAATTATTTGAAATCGCTCCTTTGAAATTTCGCTCCCTGACCACCTCCACCCCTAAACTTATTGACATGAAAGAATCTTTGCCCGCCGAAGTTAGTTCTGGTGGAGAAAATAAATCTCCCAAGTTTCGGTTATTTAGTTCTGATCTTTTGGATTTGATTCAAAAAAACCAAGCTAATGACGAAAATCTTTTTATTTTTGTGGCTCGCCGTGGACTTTTTCCTTCCACCGTCTGTAGTGATTGTGGAAACTTGGTCAAATGTAATACTTGTGGTGCACCCACCGTCCTTCACAAAGCCACCAAGGAAAACTTCTTTCTTTGCCATCGCTGTGGCGAACGACGAAGTGCTAATGAAAAGTGTCAGAACTGTCAGAGTTGGCGTCTAGGAGCTTTTGGTATTGGTATTGAAGCCGTGGAAGAAGAGATACGACAAAAATTTCCACAACTAAAAATTTTTAAGATTGATTCAGACAGTGCCAGTACTCATAAAAAAGCTTTAGAAATTGTCGCCAAATTTTATACTTCACCCAGTAGTGTTTTGCTTGGAACAGAAATGGCTCTGCTCTATTTAAAAGATATGATTGCTAACACCGCGGTGGCCTCTATTGATTCCTTCTTTTCTATTCCCGACTTTAGAATCAATGAAAAAGTGATGAATATTTTGTTAAAAATCCGAGCCATCACTTCTCGTAATTTTTTGGTTCAAACTAGAGACATTGAACAAAAGATTTCTAAATACGCCACCATGGGAAATCTAGCGGACTTTTATCGTGACGAAATAAAAGAAAGAGAAAATTTATTTTATCCACCTTTCTCTTTACCTATAAAAATCACCCTGCAAGGAGATAAAAAAACCGTCCTCGCTGGTATGGAACAATTACAAAAAGATATGACCCCTTATGAAGTAGATGTTTTCCCCGCTTTTATTCCCGGTCTCCGAGGAAAGTTCAGTATGCACGGATTGATAAAAATAAAAAGATCGGACTGGGTTGATTCTGTTCTTTGGAAAAAATTACGCCAATTATCCCCTATTTATACAATAAATATTGACCCGGAAAGCTTTTTGTAATAGATTATAAACAAATGAAGCCAATAAATATCCTACAAAAAGAAGAACTGGTTTTAAGAAAAAATGCCGAAAGTGTACCTCTCAAGGAAATCACTTCTCCAAAGATAAAAAAAATTATTGCTGATATGAAAACAGCTTTGGAGTCACAAACTGACGGGGTGGCAATTGCTGCTCCGCAAATCGGCGTTCCGTTACGAATTTTTGTTGTCTCCAAGCGCGCCGAAATTATTATAAAAGAATTAAAAGATATTTCCGAAGCTGAAATGAAGAAAATGAAAGATCTAGTCTATATTAACCCGGAAATTAAAAAATTATCCCGAACAAAAGTTCAGTTAGACGAGGGTTGTCTTTCTGTTCGTTATTTATATGGTAAGGTCAAAAGAGCAGAAAAGGTCACCATTACGGCTTATGACGAAAACGGAGAAAAATTTACTCGAGGCGTAAGTGGCTTACTGGCCCAAATTTTTCAACACGAAACAGATCATTTAAATGGTATTCTTTTTACCGATAAGGCGGAAAACATTGTAGAAGTTTTGCCAGATAACACCAGCAAAAAAAATGAATAATCTAAAATTTGCTTTCTTTGGAACTTCAAATTTTTCAGTTTTTTGTTTAGAAGAATTAAAGACTTTGGGGTTTTTGCCAACCCTAATTATCACAACTCCAGACAAGCCCGCTGGCCGAAAGTTGATATTAACCCCTACCCCAGTAAAAATCTGGGCCCAAAAAAATAAAATAGAATGTCTAACTCCAGAAAAATTAGATTCTTATTTTACTTTAAAGCTTTCTGTTCTTAATCTTCCGCTCTTTCTGGTTGCTTCTTATGGTAAAATCATTCCTAAAAATATTGTTGACTTACCAAAAAATGGCATCTTAAATATTCACCCTTCCTTATTACCTAAATATCGCGGACCGTCTCCTCTGCAAACCCAGATCCTAAACGGAGATAAGGAGGTTGGCGTAAGTATAATAAAAATAGACGAGCAAGTGGACCATGGTTCACTTGTCACTCAGAAGAAAATTATTTTAGACAATATACTTAATTTTAATGATTTAGAGAAGAAACTGGCGGAGGAAGGATCAAAATTATTCGTCAAAATTTTACCAGACTGGATTACAGAAAATTTAGAAACTAAAGACCAAAATCACGAAGAAGCCACTTTTACCAAAAAAATAAAAAAGACTGACGGTTTAATTGACATAGAAAAAGGTGATCCCTATAAAAATTACTTAAAATTCCTCGCCTATTCCGCATGGCCCCAAGTTTACTTCTTTATAAAAAAGAAATACAACCTCACCCCAGCCCTCCCCTTAGCTAATGGGAGGGAGAAAGAAAAAATTCGGGTTATTATTAAGGAGGCGGAGTTTAAAGATGATAAATTTATTATTAAAAAGGTTCTACCCGAAGGAAAAAAAGAGATGAGTTATGCGGATTTCTTGCGAGGACTTATTTAATTACAACCTTACTCACAACGATCGGAGTCAAAGGTAAACTGTTCTGGTTAATTTTGGAATTTTCAATTTTATCCACCACCTCCATCCCGGAAATCACCTTACCAAAAACCGTATGCTTACCCACTAGCCACGGCGTTTCCACGGCGGTAATGATAAAAAACTGGCTTCCATTGGTATCAGGGCCAGAATTAGCCATCGCTAACATTCCTCGCACCATCGGCAGATCATTTGGTTCATCCGCAAATTTATAACCTGGACCACCTGTACCATAAACACTAGTATCTTCCCCCTTAGTATATGGATCCCCACCCTGAATCATAAAATCTTTAATCACCCGATGAAATTTGGTATTGTCATAAAAACCATCTTTAACTAATTTCAAAAAGTTTTCTACAGTTTTTGGTGCTTTTTCAATGTAAAGCTCTAGTTCGATATTACCCAAATTAGTTTCCATTACTATTACTTGTCCTTTTAAATTTGTCATACTATTTTTATTTTTTATGGAATTGCCCCCGGAGGCAAAGCCAATTAGTAAAACTATCACTATAATAATAACAATATATAAAACGGCACCCGAATTAATAAATTTCTTCATACCTTTTGTTTTTATTTAACAAAAATTCCCTTAATTAAATTTTTAATTTTAGCCCCACTGCGTCTGATCAAACTAACCCTTTTATCTTTATTCGTCTGTATCTTTCTGACCATTTCATCTTTAGCAATATCAATGGAGGCCAACAAATCTTCACTCTGAGCTTCTGCTCGAAAATTATTACCAGCGATATGCAGATTTATCTCTGTTCGAAAGACCTCCCCGGCCTTATGATGATTAGTGGTTTTACCAAGCTCCACTTCACACAAAATACTTTCATCTGTCGGATTCAAAAATCTTTCCAAATGTCCTAATTTTTTATAAAGATAGTCTTTAATATCTCCTGTGATGATCATGTTTGTTCCCTTTTCATTTATTCGCATAATTTTTGTTAATTTATTACTAATAAAGAATCAATAATTTGTTTAACATTGACATAAGGATAAGCACCATTTATAGAAGTTTTTTTATCATCCTTAGTAATAACAATACTCCACGGAGTTCCCTTACCACCAGTGGCTTGGGCATTTAAAACATCCGCCTGAATTTTATCATTGTATCTTCCACTAGACAGACAATCTTTAAACTTCATTACATCTAGTTTTATAAATTCGGCAATTTTAGGTAATTCAGCGGGATCAAGACCGTTATTAGCTGGCGTGACAGAATATATTCTATCCGCATATTCCCAAAATTTATCATTGCCACCAAGCTCATTGGCACACTCCAAAGCCACCGATTCATTTTTGGCTTTAGAGTGAAGTTGATCTAGCGGAGAATGTCTATAAACCCAAGCCACTTTCCCCTCTTTACCATATTCATTCATAATTTGCTTCATCGTCTCGTGAAAACGCCCGCAAAAAGGACATTCTGTGTCAGAGTATTCAATAATAATAACCTCCGCATTAGGATTACCACGAATATGATCCTCGGTGGAAACCGGTCGAACTTGATCAAGACTGGAAGAAACAATTGGTTTTTCTGCTAAGGTTGGACTTTCTACTTTTTTACCATCACTAAAATACATAGCGCCAGCAATAATAATTCCCGCCAAGACAATGGCAACGGGAGTGGAATAATTTGTTTTTGTTTCCATAAAATAAAATGATTAATTATTAATATGCCCAGTATAGCATAAATGGTATTTTTCTCCACAACATATTAACAGACTATGCCCTTTTTTAATTTGTGACTTTAAAATTTGCCATGTTACAATGTCGCTATGGTTCAAAGTATTAAAAAAACGGTTACTAGAATTCCACCAAATAATATTGACTCCGAACGCGCCCTTTTAGGTTCTATTATGCTTCGGCCAGAAGCGATCCATGAAATTATGGAAATTATTCAGGCCAATGCTTTCTATTCAGAAAAACATCGAATTGTCTTTCAATCAATGAATGAACTTTTTTCCAAGAGTGAACCGATTGATTTATTGACTCTTTCTGCCCGCTTAACAGAAAAAAATCAAATAGATCAAATTGGTGGAGCAAATTATTTAACCGAATTAGTAAATCTTGTTCCCTCTTCCGCTAATGCTGAACATTATGCCGAAATTGTCCAAAAAAAATTTGTAATGAGACAACTGATTGAGGCCTCCGAACACATTTCTCTTTTAGGGTATGAAGAAGCGGAAGACTTGGCTACCCTCCTTGATTTAGCCGAGAAAAAAATTTATGAAGTCACCCAGGGAAAAACTTCCAATAAATTTATTGAACTAAAAGATGTCTTGGGTGAAGCTTGGGAGAGATTAGATAAACTTCACAAAAGCAAAGATGAGCTTCGCGGTATACCCACCGGTTTTAAAGATTTAGACGCTAAACTTTCCGGTCTACAAAAGTCTGACTTGATTATCTTAGCTGCTAGACCATCAATGGGAAAAACTTCACTTGCTTTGGACATTGCTCGTCAAGCCGCCATCAAACACGGTATCCCCGTCGCCATTTTTTCTTTGGAAATGTCCAATCAACAATTAGTGGATAGGATGATTGCCGCCGAATCACGGGTGGACGCTTGGAAACTACGAACTGGTAAACTAACTTTGGATAGTGAATTTGACCGAATTAGGGATTCACTCGGACCACTTTCTCAAGCACCAATTTTTGTGGATGATCAACCAGCCAACAATATTTTAAAGATGCGGGGCGTAGTCAGACGATTAAAAAATGAAAAAGGAATCGGTCTCGTGGTGGTGGACTATTTACAACTAATGGCACCCGTCCAAAATAAAAATAATGATAATATAGTCCAACAAATTACTGAAATTTCCCGCTCACTTAAACACTTGGCTCGTGAATTTGATGTTCCCGTTCTTGCTCTCTCCCAACTCTCTCGTGCTGTAGAACAACGTGGTGGCCGTCCTCGCTTGTCTGACCTTCGTGATTCTGGTTCCATTGAACAAGATGCGGATGTGGTAATGTTTATTCACAGAGAAGATAAATATAAAGAGGAGAGTGAGAAGACCAACATTGCCGAAATTTTGATTGAAAAACATCGTAATGGTCCAACTGGCAAAATTGAATTATATTTTGATGAAGCCAAATCCAGTTTCTTGGATATTGATAAAAATTCTGATTTTAAAGATTTTGACGGTGCTAATAAAACAGAAGCATTTTAACACAACCGCCCCTAACCCCTCCCCGCCCGAACGACTGATATCGTTCAGTCGGGCAGGCTTAACTAAGGAGGGGAAAAGAAAAAAATGAACACCATAGATAAACTAACAGAAATATTTAAACACTTCCCCGGCATTGGCCCCAGGCAAGCCAAGCGGTTTGTTTATTTTTTACTAACTCGCAATAAAAATTATATTAAAGAATTTACTACTTTAGTGGAAGAACTACAAAAAGAAATTCAAATTTGCCAAGGATGCTTCCGCTATTTTACTAAAAATAATAATCCCCAATTCCTCTGTGATATTTGTCAAAGTAAAAATAGAGACGAGAGCTCACTGATGGTTGTAGCTAGAGATATTGATTTAGAAAATATTGAAAAAAGTCATTCCTTTGATGGAAAATATTTTGTTCTTGGTGGCACTATCCCTATTCTAGAAAAAAATCCAGAGAACAAAATTCGTTTTAAAGAACTTTTATTGCTAGTAGAAAAAAAATGTCAAGGTTCAACCTTAACACTAAAGGAAATTATTTTGGGTTTTAGTGTCAATCCTGAAAGTGAATATACCGCACAATTTATAATTGAAAATTTGATACCACTCATAACCAAATACAATCTAAAAATTTCTCATCTTGGTCGTGGTCTCTCCACCGGCACCGAATTGGAATATTCCGACATTGACACCATCAAAAACGCCCTAAAAAATAGAAGTTAACTTTTTTTTCTTTTCTTATATGTTTATATGTGTAAATAACTACACGACCGCATAATTATTTACTCTATTTATTTATATACCACTCATTAAAATTCCGCCCCGGCTAAAAGTTAAGATTATTCCCAAATTTTATTAATTTTAGGGAAAGAAATACCATAAAATATCTCTAAAAAAGATAAGAAAGTTTTTAAATAAGAAATGAGTTTATCTTTCGAAATTCTAGGACCAATAACTGTTTTTTCAAACATTTCCGGAAAATCAGAAATAAACATTGGCGGTAAACGATTAAAATCAAACATCCCTGCTTGACCACACATCTCCAAAAATAGACCGGCCACACCTATCAATTCAGTTTTTTCTTTTAATTTTCCATTTTCTACATATTTATCAAATTTGGGTATAACTTCTTTAAATGCCCAATCCATATACTTATCTAAACCTTTTCTTGCCTGTTCAAAATGTTCCTTCCATAACTCCTCATCATAGGTTAATTTCTTACCTTTTTTTATATCTTCGGTTTCTTGTTTCTTTTCCTTATCTATCACTAAGAGCATTTTTTCCTGTGGTGAAATTCCCCCCATAATTTTTTGTGAAAAAACATTCCAGACATCATTAAAAACTTTTACTGCCCTGTCCATATTTTTATCACTTATATTTTTCGGTAATTTACTAAAAAGAAACCCAAAATACTCATCGGTAATTTTCTGATCTGGTGCACTAAAATTATATGTAAAATCTTTAACCCACGACACAGTAATCTCTTTTAACCCCAGATCAATAATTAATTTTCCTAAATCTTCTTCCACTTTTTTAATATCTAATTTTTCATATTTCATAACCAATATTCTATCATATCTTTTATTAAAAATTTAATCTAATAATGTGTAAATAGTTTAGCGGTCGCATAGTTATTCACACATCATTTAAATTAAATTAGCGGTCTTTATACCGGCACCAAACTTGAATATTCTGATACTGACACCATCAAAAAAATGCTCTGAAGAATAGAAGTTAAATAATAAAAATTGGATAATAGTTTAGCTATAGCCTCTCTATTATCCATAATTGAAAACCGCCATCCCCAACTAACATTTATTTTTTCTTCTTAAGTGAAGCCTTTAAAAAGGCAGTGAACAAAGGGTGTGGATTGAGAGGACGAGCAAGAAATTCTGGATGGAATTGAGTACCAAGAAAGAAAGGATGAACCTTTTTGGGTAATTCAGCAATTTCCATTAATTTACCATCCGGTGACCGGCCAGAAAAAACCATACCAGCAGAAGTCAACTTTTCAACATAATCTGTATTTACTTCATAACGGTGACGATGCCTTTCAAAAATAGATTCTTTATTATACGCTTCAAAAGCCACTGTTCCTTTTTTCAAAATTGCTTCATATGATCCCAAACGCATACTACCGCCGTAATTCCCTTCGGCTAACTTCCTTTTTTGGTCAAGCATAATATCTATTACCAAAGCACTAGACTGGGGATTTATTTCCGCAGTATTGGCATCCTTCAAATTCAAAACATTGCGAGCATATTCAATCACCATAAGTTGCATTCCATAACACAAACCAAAATACGGAATTTTCTTTTCTCGAGCATAGCGAATCACTGCTAGCTTTCCTTCAATTCCACTTTCACCAAAACCACCCGGCACAATAATACCATCAAACTTTTTAAGCTCTTGAAACTTATTTTTTTTTATTTTTTCTCCCTCAAAATCTCTAGCATTCACAGTATGAATAACTGGTTTATAACCTAACTTATAAGCCGAATACTTAATCGCTTCCAAAACGGAAACATAAGCATCTGTCAACACAAAATCACCCGTATTAAAATATTTCCCCACAATAGCAATATGAACTGGCTTTTTTACAATCTTAACCTTTTGAGCAAAAACCTCCCATTCTGCCATCCCCGTATTTTCTTTTTTATGTCGTAAGTTTAAGACCTTTAATAAAATATTTCCCAAATTATCCTTTTCAAAATTAAGCGGTACATCAAAAACACTTTCGATATCCGGTGCCGAAATCACTTGATCCACTGGCACACTACAAGAAATGGCGATTTTTTCCTTGCGTTTGTGATCCATCGGCATTTCACTACGGGCAATAATAATATCGGTATTTACGCCATAAGAATTGAGCTGACGAATAGCGTTTTGTGTTGGTTTAGATTTCATCTCGCCCAGCTTTTTTGGAACGGGCATATAACTCACCATCACAAAAGCCACATCGTGCGGATGATAGACTTTCATTGTCCGGGCCGCCTCAATGAACATAATATTTTGATAATCACCCACCGTCCCGCCAATTTCCACCACCGTAATATCACTCTTATTGGTCTTGGCTGAATGTTCAAAGCGACGAATAATTTCATCCCGAATATGTGGAATAGCTTCCACACAATGACCACCATATTTGAGCGTGCGCTCAGCGGAGATAACATGCTGATACACCATACCGGAAGTTATGTAATCATCGTGCGTCAAATCCCGATTCAAAAATCTTTCGTAATTACCCATATCCTGATCCGTCTCCAAACCAGAATTCAAAACAAAAGTTTCCCCATGTTCGGTAGGATTCATCGTTCCTGCATCAACATTCAAATAAGGATCAACTTTTAATAAATTAACGGAAAAGCCCTTCGCTTGCAGAAGGGCTCCAATCGAGGAGGTAGCAATACCTTTACCAACACCAGACATTACTCCCCCCGTCACAAAAATATATTTATGATCCATTTTTACTTAATTGAATCTATTTTGACTTTGAAGTATGGTTGGCGATGACCGTTTTTCTTAAAGTAGCGACTCTTTTGTTTGTAGTGAATAACGGTGACTTTTTGTGCTCGGCCAATTTCTTCCAAAGTAGCTTCCACTTCTGCTCCATTAATAGTAGGAGTACCGATGGTAGTGTCTTGACCATTATCTACTAAGAGAACTTGGTCAAAAGTGATTTTATCACCTTCTTTAAATTCCCCAGTGATTTTTTCAACTTTAATAGAATCTCCCACGGAGACTTTGTATTGCTTTCCACCAGTTTTTATGACGGCAAATTCCATACTGTGTATCTTACACGAAATAAACAAAAAAGCAAGAAAAGAGAAATTTCAGAACATTCTCGGAGTGATTAGGTCTGCCGTTAAACGGAGAGAATAGTTGTGAAATTTCTCTTTTCTATTCTTCCGTTTCTGGCTTGACCACTTCCAAAAGTTCAATATCCGACTCGACACCAGTAATCCGCACTACATCCTTATCAATCTTTTTAAACTCTTTACTAGAATTATTAAAATGATTAACTGTCGTTGTCAAAGCATTACCCAACTTACTTTGATATTCCTCAAAACTCTGCAAATGTTTTTGTAGACCTTCCACATTTTTTTTAATCTCTTTGGCTGATTCTTCAATCTGCATCGCCTTCAAACCTTGCAAAACGGTCTGTAAATAAGCCAAAAAAGAAGTAGGCGAAACAATAATCACTTTATATTTATTAGCAGCACGTTGAATTAAATTATCTGTTTCCTCTATGATCGCTCCAATTTTATTAACTAATAAATCATAATAAATAGCTTCATGCGGAATAAACATAAAAGCAAAATCCATTGTCCCCTCTTTTGGTCTGATATATTTAGAGGTTTCCAAAATGCGTAATTTCAAATCATTAACAAAGGCTTTTTCCAATTTTTCTTTTTCGGCCGGGTTTTGCTCTTCACTTAATTTATTATAATTCTCCAGAGAAAACTTGGAATCCACTGGTATGATTTTATCTTTGACAAAAACCGCCGCATCCACAATCTCCCCATTAGCAAAAGTATATTGCATTTTATATTGGGTTGGAGCCAACACATTTTGCAGTAAAGTTTCCAAATAATATTCCCCCAAAATCCCCCGATGTTTGGGATTTTTTAAAATATCCTGCAGGGATTGAAGCTGATCCGCAAAGGACACCACTTGCTTATTAGTTTCATCTAATTTGGTCAAGCCTTGAGTCACATCTTTGATAAGTTTAGCAGATTCACTAAACTGCGTCCGAATAGAATCATTCATATGTTTGGATGATTCAGTCATTTTATTATCTACCGTCCGATTTAGTTCATTTATTTGCTGTAAAATAAGATTAAGACCAGTCTCATCTTTTTTTACTTCCGGCTCTTTCTTTTTTAAATTCAACCAAATAAGAACCAACAAAGCGATTAAAACCAAAAACAAAATTATAATTAAAATAATTTCCATACTGACCATTATACCAATTAAAGCCAAAATGTGATAGTATTTAGTACTTAATAACCAGAAAGTGAAGATTGTTTGATTTTAAAATTAAATAATCTTCACTTTCTAAAATGTAAAACAATATGTCATTACACAAAGACATTCATTCTCAAATAAAAGAAGCTATGATTGCCCATGATACACTACGGTTAACCGTTTTGCGCGGATTGGTGACCGCTTTTACCAATGAGCTCGTGGCCAAAAATCGTAAACCTCAAGATGAGCTTAAGGATGATGAAGCAGTAACAGTCATTAAGAGAGCCGTTAAACAAAGAAAAGATTCTATTGAACAATTCACTAAAGGCAACCGAATGGATTTGGTGGCTAATGAAGAAGCAGAATTAAAAATTTTAGAAACTTTTTTACCACAAATGATGAGTGTGGAAGAAATAAAAAAAGTTGCCGAAGTCAAAAAAGCCGAACTAAATATCACAGATAAAGCCGGGATGGGAAAATTTATGGGACTTTTAATGAAAGAATTCAAAGGAATGGCTAATGGTGATGATGTAAAAAAGGTGGTAGAAAGTCTATTTAATTAACCATATTTTATGGCTTGACAAAAAATATGAAAGGGTGTATACTAGTAGGTAGATGGTATTTCTCATGGTGTGAGGGTGAACTCAAACAAGGAGGTACAAACATGTACCAAGGTGGAGATGAGTTCAATGGGGCGATTGATCTCTTCTGGCGACTGGTAAACCAGAAGGTGAACCGATCGGTGGCAATCGGTCAAGCGGCTCAACAACACGGCTGGTCGGTAAATGAATTAAGTGCCGAGATGAACCGCCGGCAACAGGTCCGTCGGCAAAGCCAAGCAAAGTTGGCCGAGCGGATGGCCTACGCCAAGTAGGCAACACAACATGAGGAAAAGGGGCTTGAGTGCAGGGAGACTCATTGCCCCTTTTTCTATTTTGAAATTCACCCCAAAAATGCTATATTATCTTTGTTTGGCCTTATCGTCTATCGGTTAGGACACAGCCTTCTCAAGGCTGGAAGCCGGGTTCGATTCCCGGTAAGGTCACATAAATCGACTTGGTTGGAAGTGAGGAAATTATCAGGGCGCGCCGAAGGCGCGCTTTCTGGTTGGTTCGGGGATTCTGGCTTGCGGGCGCAAGCGAATACGGTGGGTGGGCAAAATGAGACAGAGACGGACTTGTCCCGCAATTGGGGGTTCGTTCCGATTTTTTTGAAATAGTCACGAATTTCAAAAAAATCTTCCGTGGATTCCAATTGCGTGGCTTTTTTCATATCCAAAATCCATTCTCGCAAGGGTTCGACCCAATTCTTTCTCGGAGTGCGGGCGGAGTCCATTTTTTGAGCGAGAGAAACTTTTTGCTTCAAAAGCTCGTTCTTTTTTGATAAATAATTTTCCTTGGGAATATCACCGTCTAGATACAAACTAACCAACTCATCGAGCTTTTGTTCCGTTTCTCGCTCAATATCCTTTATCCGCCCAAGCTCGCTTCCCGACGAGACTTTTTCCTCGCGGCTCCAATCGTCAGTTTTCCGCAACATATAATTTGTCCACTCGTCGGGAAGGCTGATTTTTTGAAGCTGTTCCTTTAATTGCAAGACAAGTGAATCCTCACGCAAATATGACTGAGAACATTTTCCTTTCTTTTTCGTACATCTATAATATCGATATTTCACACCCCAACGGTTCGTGCACCATTGAGCCGTTATCATACTGCCACACTCACCACAACGAAAAAGTCCAGTAAAAGGAAAATTGTGTCCAACTTTTGTTTTGCGAGGATGAGCGCGTTCTTGCAATCTTTTCTGCACAGCTTCAAATAAATCAGAAGAAAGAATTGGCGCAAAGCTTCCAGGAAAATATTCGTTAAAATGTTTGGTCAACCCTAAATATGCTTTGTTCTTTAATATGCAAGAAATGGAAGCTTTGCAAAGTGGCGTTCCGGACTTCGTAGTTATACCGTGCAAAGACAAAAACTGCGATAGTGATTCATAACCGTGATTACCTTTCGCAAATTCCTCAAAAGCGCGCACAATAATTTTAGACTTCACAGGGTCAGGGTCAATATTACGAGTCTTGGGATTATTGATATAACCGAAAGGAGCGCGCGTCAGCCACTCGCCACGGCGCAGTTTTTGACGGATACCTCGCTCAACATTTTGTTTAAGATTATCGGAATAATACTTACTTTGTCCGAACGCCACTTGTAACATGAACAGCCCTTGCGGTGTTGGTTCAAACCAAAACGTCGGAAAGCGTAAAGAAACGATCTTGGTCGTGTCCACGGCGTAGATGATTCTGCCACCATCAATACTATTACGAGCCAAACGGTCAGGATGCCAGGCTAAAATACCCACACCATCAAGTGATTCAATTTTTCCCATCATCTCGCCGAATTTCTCACGACCTGGTTTCTTGGCGCTTTTTGACTCTGTAAATTCCTCAAGAATTTGCAGATTTTCTTTGCGAGCAAACTCTCGTAATTCAAACAACTGAGCTTCAATACTCATAATCTGCTTGTCATCATCCTCAGTAGATTTGCGAGCATAAAGAAAATATTTGGTTTGAATCATAAATTTGTTTTGGATTATGAAAAAAGAATAGTCCGTTAATGTCTTATTTCTGTTCTTGCCCACCCGACCGTTTTTCGCTTGCGCCCGCAAGCCAGAATCCCCGAACCAACCAGAAAGCGCGCCTTCGGCGCGCCCTGATAATTTCCTCACTTCCAACCAAGTCGATTTATGTGAAGTTATTCTATCAAATGCGCGAACTTATTTCCAGCAAATTTCCTAAGTCACAAGCCACCTCGGAGTACCTCGGCGTGTCACGGATATTTTTCTGCTGAAAAATTCCGCGACCCCGACTCAGACCGCCGTCTTCCGTCTCTGAGATGCTCCAAGTATTCGCATCTCAGCGCCCTCAACCCGCTTTGCAATTCCAGATTAGTTTTTCTGAGCGCGGGGGTTTCCGATTCAGTATGGAAAAGCGGGTGGGAGGGCTCCCTCTTGTATTATAATTCAATATTGATTGAAAATGCAAATTATATATACTGTTAATATGTTAATAACTGCAAGACTTGGTGAAAACATTAAGAAAATAAGGACTAAAAACAAAATGACGCAAGGTGATGTTTGCAGAGCTCTTGATATGGACAGAGGTTATATGAGTGCGATAGAAAGTGGTAAAAAAAATATTACTCTATTACAACTAGAGAAGTTAGCCACTGCGCTTAAGATTTCCTCGGATAAATTAATTAAATAATATGTATAAAGTAATTTTGCAAAAAATCTTTTTCCTTGCCTTGGAGATATCCGCTCATTACAATAAAAGTTATTACAATACAAATGATTTGGTCAAATTAGCTAATCAGTTTAAAACAGATTTAGTTAGGATAAGATCTGATAAAAAGGATTACAAATATTTGGACGATACTAAATTCGGCGGTTTGCGTGGAAATTTTTCTACCTTGCTTACTTTAAAGGGTTTCGTTAAGAGAGGAAATAAGATAATCCCATTTTATTCTTTAGGAATGGATGGTCGTATTGTTAATGCTGTAAATAATGGAGAGATAATTTTGGATTCCTCAGATTTGAGTGCTAATACTACAAATGAAAGATTAAAAAATCTTCTTGAACAAGAAGTTTATTTATCAAAAGTACGAGAAAATCAAGCACACATTAAGGTGATGCTTAAAAAGAATTCGGTTAGATTAGGAATTAACAGGGATAATATTTTTAAAAAAGATTCAGTAGTTGTAAGTAGTGGCGGACAGTATTTTCTGAGAGGTCTATTAAATAATTTTGTAAATAATAATACTATTGAATATAACCTGTATAATTACTGGTCTGGAAAAAAGATAATTAAAAAGAACATGCATTTATTGATAAGTATTCCAACTAAAGACAACTCATGGGCTGAATTATATGCTATTAAATTTGAGGATCTTATTAAGAAGAAACCTATGTATTTAATGGTTTCAATGGATACAAAAAATTGTATAGATAGATTAGGTAATATATATACCTTATATAGTTTAGAACAAGCAAAAAATGAGTTCTCGGATGGTAATGCAAATATAAACGAAAGATTGATTTATAAATGGAAGGATTTAATAAGTAAAGAATCCAGCGATGAAGTTGAAATTCAAAAAGAGGTAAAACAACAAGAAACTTGGGTGTTTGTAGATAAGTTTCTTAAATTCAAGAAAACATTTTCTATAGATAGTAAAGATGTCATCGAATATAGCATGTCTAGCTCTGGTGGCTGTGATGTTATTTTGAAATACTCTGGCGGAACAACTCAAAAACTTGAATTAGAGCATGATTGGAAAAATTATATTGATCACAAGCACCCAGAAAATAATGCGTGGTCAAACGCATGGTTATTTGCAGAGCAAGAGTGGAATCCTAGCCTCATAGTAAAGTTATTTAAACCACTGAAAGTTAAGCACGGTAATAGAGTCCCCGACGTATTTTTATGTTTTGAGAATAGCGAAAGAAAAGCTTATAAGGCTGACTGGGGTAAAGAGACTTTTACCGAAATAAACCTTACTTTTTAAAGACTATTTTTTACTTTTGATTTACCGATACTTTTCTCTAGTCTTTCTTTCATTATTTTAAAATACTCTTTGTCATTTTCTATATTTATAGAATTTCTTTTTAATTCGTCTGATGCTTCGGCTAATGTTCCACTACCCGCAAAGCAATCCAATATCCAATCTTCTTCGTTGGTAAATATTTTTATTAAGTGAGACAAAACTTTTTTTGGCTTTTGCGTTGGGTGAGCAGTTCTTTCATGCCCCATACAAATTGGAGTTTGAATAAAATTATGCATTTCATTTTGTTTTGAAAAGTTAAAGGTGTAGGATATTTTTTTACTATCAAAGCCTTTAGTCGCCCATAAAATAGCTTCGCAGGAAGATAATAAACCGTTTTTTCTTATTTGGGGAGCTGGATTAGTTTTATGCCATATAATAGTGCCGTGATGTTTAAACCCTAATCTTTCATATATTCTCTTAATATCACTCACATATTCTAATTTTGAGAATATTAAAATATTACCGCTTTCTTTTAGAATACTTTTTGCTGAATTTATCCATCCTTCTGTAAAATCTAAATACTCCTTATCTGTAAAATAATCCCACTTACCAAAATCTGATGACCTAGCTTTTCTACCTTTTAGAATTTTAGTGTTTTTATTCGCAGTATTATAAGGTGGATCAACGATAACTGCGTCTACTTCTCTTTTGATTGTAGAAATCATTTTTAACGCATCACCATTTATGAGAACGTGTTTATTCATATAATTTGTTTGTATTCTTTATTCTTTCTAATGCTAATTTAAAATAATTTTTATCAAGCTCAGTTCCTAGGTAATGTCGTCCATGTTTTTTTGCTACAACTGCAGTAGTACCAGAACCTAGAAAAGGATCCAATACAACGCCATTTTTCTTTGAAGTAGAAAGTATTACACGCTCGAGCAACCATTCTGGTTTCTGTGTCGGATGAATCCTTTTACCACCAGCTGTTTTTCCTTTAGGCCATATTGATCTCATCTGCTTCCCTCCGTTCATTTTTTTCATCTCAGTATAGTTAAACACATTTTTCTTATCTTTCCTAGCCCACAAGAAATTCTCGTGGTCAGCGACGAATCTGGTACATGATAAATTTGGGGTGGCATCAGTTTTATGCCATAGGATCTCATTTAAAATCTCAAAACCTATTTTATCTAAAAGATAACCTGTCAAATAAATATTATGATAGCTCCCCGCAACCCATATTGAACCAGTAGGTTTTAATATACGAAAAGCTTCTTTTAGCCATTCTTCCGTAAACTTTTCAAAGTCGTTCTTTGACATTGTATCCCAGGAGCCTTTATTTGTACTCAGATCCGACCCGCCAGTCTTTGAGAATTTCATTTTAAAATTACTCTTACTTAAATTATAAGGAGGGTCAGCAAAAATAAGATCAATAGAATTATCTTTTAGACTTCTCATAAAATCTAGACAATCTATATTGTATATTTTGTCCAACTCAAAATCTTTTTTAACAAACAACTCTTCCTTGTTTAAATCTTTAGATGTATTTAATAAGTCAGATTCTGATTCTAGATTTCTAACAACTTTAACTACCACACCTCTAATTTCCACTTCATTTCTGTATATAGGGAAAAGGGTTGGATTTGCTGGTTGTAATCTAATCCGATCTTTTTCTCTGTAGATCATTTTCAGAGTCGCTAAGTTGTCATCAATCACAGCCACAACAGTTTGTCCGTCATTAGCAGATTCCTGCTTTCTAATTATAACGGTGTCACCGTCAAAAATACCCTCGTCAATCATGCTATTGCCGACAACTCTTAATGCATAGTGTTCCTCTTTATTTTTAATTTCATGACTCATTACAGAGATACTTTCATATCCGAACTCAATAGCTTCAATTGGTTGACCAGCAGCGATTTTACCAATAATTGGAATTTCAATAAACTTTTCCATCTTATTAATTTCTATACCTCTAGGCTGATTCTTTAGTTTATTTAAATAACCCTTTTTCTTTAAGGCTTCAACATGTTGATGGACCGTTGATTCAGAAGATAACTTAAAATGCTCTTTTGTTTCTCTTAGTGAGGGTGCAAAGTCATTCTTTGACTCATATTGAGTAATAAAATTTAGAATTTGTTTTTGGCGTTTTGTTATCATTTATGCTATTATAGCAGTAATACCGAAAAAAAACAGAAAAGTTATCCACATGAAATAAAATTGAATAAAATATGAAAATATCAAAAATAAAAGTTTGTAACTTTAGGTCAATAAAAACTGCAGAGATATCGGCAAATGATTTTAATGTTTTTGTTGGACAAAATAATCATGGAAAGACGAACTTTTTTGAAGCAATTGATTGGTTTTACGGTGGTAAGGGTGATATTGATAAGATTCGTTTTGGTAGAAGTGGAACTGAGGAAGTTTCTGTTGAAATTGAGTTTTCTGAAATACAGGATGGAATAGATAAAATGAAAAATGAAAAGAACAAGACGGCAATAAAAAATTTACTCGGTGAAAAAACATCTGTCCGCGTTAAAAGGACTAGTTTGGAAGTAAAAACAAGGAAGATTTTTGATGATAAAACTAATGACTGGTTAGTAAAAAATCCAACAGGTTTTGATCCTGCATTTAATGACTTTTTACCAAAATTTGAATACGTAAGTACAAAAATGGACCCTCAGTCTTTAACAAAATATGGAAAAAATACCCCGATAGCTAATATGTTATCAGGAGTGTTGGCAACAATTCTAGAATCTGGTGATAATACATATACAAAGTTTCGTGACCAATTCGATGAACTATTTTCTTCACCAGATTCTCAGGTTAGAATTAAACTAGATGAATTGAGTGGAAAAGTTAAGGTTTATCTTGAAAAACAATTTGCGGATTGCAACAAGGTTTCTTTTGAAGTTGATCCACCAGTTTTTGAGGATCTATTAAAAAACTTTGAGACATCAATTGATGACGGTGTTTATACGGACGCCGAGGAAAAAGGAGATGGTATGCAAAGAGCATTAATGCTAGCGATTATACAAGCATATGCGGATTTTAGAAAAGAAAACGAAGAGACAAACAAATTTTTCTTATTTTTTATTGATGAAGGTGAACTCCATCTTCATCCAACCGCACAAAGAAAACTAAAAAATGCTCTCATAGAATTGGCAAATAAAGGTGATCAGGTTTTTATTAACACACACTCATCAGTTCTAGTCGTTGATGAAAACAAGAATCAGACGATCTTTAAAGTCGAGAAAAATAATAAGGAAACGGCGATAACACCAATCTGTATCACAGAAAAACCATACATTATTTATGAATTACTTGGCGGTAGTCCATCAGACTTACTCCTACCAAAAAATTTCCTAATTGTTGAAGGGAAAAGTGAACAGGAATTTCTAACCAAAATTATTTCAAGATTTTATTCAGAAAAACCCAATATCCAGATTATCCCAGCAGATGGTGACTTAGATCAGGTTAATAGATCTTTTAACGCAATTGAACACATATTCAAACCAATTGAAACGAGTATATACAATGATAAGGTCGTAGTAGCAGTAGATAAACACGATGCAAGTCACACCACCTCATTCAAAAATAACCACCTAGAATTATTTACAACTGAGAGGTTTTTTGAGATTGATACTCCAAGTATAGAAGAATATTATCCTACATTATGGAAAATAGAGACTAGCGAGGTTAAAAAAAAGGATGGGAGTAAAAAAATCGAATTAGCTAGAAAAGTTGGGAATGAAATTAGTAAGGATGTTTTTGAAAAAGAAATGTCCAAAATTAAAGATGCTCTAGAAAAATGTTGGTTGTCTTGCTTTAAATAAAATATATATGCCAGACTCTAACACAACCTCAGACCCAACCACCCCCTCAGAAACGCCAGTTTCTGAAGAAACCCCTGTTTCTCCCGATACCACGGAATCTATTCCTGCAACCACTTCTGAACCCTCCGATATGCCACTGGTGGCCCCAGAAGCCCTCCCAACGAACGCAGATATGCCTCAGGCGAATAATGATAATCCAGAACCTACCATTACAGAGAGCCAACCCTCAGAACCAGAAAACCCTGATTCTACCGAGGTAATTCCCGAACAGAGCGAACCCTCAAATACCACTCAAACCCAAACGCCTCAAATGCCCGCAAATGAGCCGTTCGTCACAGAACAAAATCCATCCTTCCTACGCCGTCTTCTAGTCAAAGCTCAAGAATCAATTCAATTTCGTAAAAGAAAGAAACTAGACAAGATTATGTCTATGTTTGAAACCAAATCAAAAATCACTAATGATGAAGTAGAGAAACTTCTCCACGTCTCAGACGCTACCGCTACCAGATATCTAACTGTTCTAAAACAAGAAAATAAAATTAAACAAGAAGGTAAGACTGGTAAAGGGGTTTCGTATACTAAGATATAAATAATATGGAAAATAATTCAAAAAAATACCCACAAAAATTAACTTTGAATGAGGTGAGAGAAATATGTTTAAATGAGAAAAGGTGCTCAAACTCATATTTGCAACTCAATCTAGGTATTGATTACATTACAGCAAATGAATATTGGGAAATATTGTGCAGAGATAAAGAATTAATGGAAATTGTTGATAGTGCTTGGGAAAAGAAAAATAAAGAGGTCTCTTCTAATTAATAAATAAAAACAGGGAGTGATTCCCGTGCACGCAGGGGTGGGATAGTCCCGAGTGTAATCACGAGGGACTGGGGCAAGCACGAATGAATGAGCCTCGGACATTTCCGCTAGGGCGTCCCTGACTAAAGGATGAGCGCCGACGTAATAGAAGTAACTTAAAGTATAGAAGCGAAAGCGACACCACCAACTCAAATATGAAAATGTGGTGTGGGGTTGTGCGAGTGGCGGACTCCGAAGGTGCTCAAACGAAGTCACAGAACACAATTAAATAACAGAACTATTTTAAAGTAATATTACTCTAACCAATCATCACGAGGAGGAGCCCGACGCTGGGGAGAGGATTCCTTCCTCTCCCCAAATAGTGGCGGGTGCTTTTCCTGAACGGCTCATTTCCTTCCATCTGAGCCGTTTGGAAAAGAACAGCCCGCACCAAGACAAATAGGCGCGAGTAGCCCTAGCGGAAATGTCCGAGGCGAATGCCGAGGATGGTCTCCGTAGTCAGAGATGCACTAAAGAAATAGAAAATGGACGAGACAAATATTCTGTTGTTTTTTCTGTTTTACAAAACCTGTTTTTCCGAAAACAGGTTCCGCCCGAAAACCCGCTTTTCCATACTGAATCGGAAACCCCCGCGCTCAGAAAAACTAATCTGGAATTGCAAAGCGGGGTGAGGGCGCTGAGATGCGAATACTTGGAGCATCTCAGAGACGGAAGACGGCGGTCTGAGTCGGGGTCGCGGAATTTTTCAGCAGAAAAATATCCGTGACACGC
>Ga0208375_1000947_pt1 | contig 36061 bp, 53 predicted proteins | sample RifOxyD1_FD_184038 | JGI IMG/M metagenome (GOLD analysis project Ga0208375, IMG submission 184038) | Soil microbial communities from Rifle, Colorado - Rifle Oxygen_injection D1 (SPAdes) | ecosystem: Environmental > Terrestrial > Deep subsurface > Rock core/Sediment | place: Rifle, Colorado... | reverse complement strand
GATTTTGAGAAAGCTTTGTCGTATATAAAAAATCAGAAAGTTCATCATGCAATTTAAGGACGCCGTCCTCCGCCGAAGGCGGATTTTTTGCGAAGCAAAAAACCTTTAGGGGACGGAGGATGTCACATAGCCAATCAAAAAGATATTCAAATGAATGAAAGAGTAACCAATGCCAAAGCGATGATAGACGGTGCTACAAAAGACCTTATTAACGCATACTTAGAAACGATTAGACAAATCTATGAAACTCGCGAGAAACAAAGAGGACACATTCAAGAAGGTTTAGAAAGATTTGTTGCTGGAATTGAAGAAGGAAAAATTCCCCACATTGTTTTAATAGACGATAATAGTTCATTATTTAGTCCAGAAAAAGCAAAAGAGATAAGAGAAGCTGCGGGTTTAAGTTTAAGACAGTTATCAAATTCAATAGGACTTACTAAATCAGCATTATCTGATTACGAGAAAGGAAAATTTCCAAGAAAGGCAACAAACTCTCGGAAATATCTTTCTTGGCTTAAAGAGCGGGGATACAATCCATTCAAAATTTAATTCTCGAATCCAAATTAATTTTTAATCTCTTTCTAAATTTTCTAAAACCCTTCTTACTCAAATTTCTTCGAAGCGCCAAACAAAACCAATATTTCAAATATCATCCCAATAACTCCTAACAATCCAATCACTCCCCAGCCGACTAAAATTAAAATTCCATACGTTCCAACAGCATTAATCGAGGGTAAAATGTCAGTAGAACTAGGAAAAGAAATATCTAGCGAATACGCCCAAAAAGCAGAACCAATTATCAAAAGATTAATCAAAATAATATCTATCAATTTCAAAATTCCGGCTGCCTTGCTGAACTTAACTTGCGAATTTATTCTAATCAAGCCCAAAGCGAAGATAATCTGCCCGACGAAAAGAACAATTATCGTAAGAGTCATCAAAATACCGAAAACAATTCCAATTGTTTTAGACGAAGAAACGTCAGAAGTAGTATTAGTCAGCAAAGAAGACAAATCATTCCAGTACAAAGTAGCTACAAGAACAGAAATCGCAGCAAAGATAATGATTCCAACAAGAGTCATCCACGCGCCGATTTTAATCTTTTTTTCATCAGCTCCTTTTCCAAGTTTTACAAATCCGCAAGAATACATCAAAATAAAAACAAAAAATAATGCAAATGGAATATAAATCATCAAAGCATTTGCAAACAACGTCGGAATAGCCATTCTAAAAACACCGTATAAAATCCCCAAAGCCAAAAGAATAATTCCGCTGATTCCGGCAAATTTCATCCATTTCATTCCCCCGCTAGTTTTTCCTCCGCCAGCCAGTTTATTTTCAAAAGAACTTTTTATAGGCCCAGATTCTTTTTTAGCAAAAGGTTCAAAATCCGAAAATTTATCAGCAGCAGGCATTGTAGTATTTTCAACAACCTTCACAGCCTCGTCAACATCTAAAATTTTAAAACCACCCTCTAATAATTTCTGCCTCAACAAAGAAATTTTAAATCCTCTCTTTTGTCCTTCCTGCAAATATTTAACAATATCTTGGTTCACCATTATTTCCTCTTTCTTTTTATTACTACAATCCCAATGTTTAAAAACCTTTATGCTGGCTACGCCTAGACAGCATTCGGCGCAGCCGATATTCTATCACAAGACTTAAAAACCTTCTCAATCCCTAAAATATTGTGAGTCAGATAGCTGACTTCGGAACTATGCTGTTAAATCAGCAAACAATAAAATAATTGTTTAGTTCTGAGGAAGGTCCGGGCATCATAAGAAGCGATTGGTTGAAAAACCAAGTGTCGCGAGGCACAGCTCCGGAACAGAAACGACACAGCTCTCGTCGAGAAATGAACCTTGCGGGAATCGACGACGCGAGAGATTTGATGAAACGGCCGTCTTCGCTGATGCAAGAGCCCAAGCCGCTCGCTAAGACAGATGTCAGCGCGCACTGTTCGCAAAACGAAGTGCGACAAAACCTGGCCTATTTCTGACTCACATTTTTATTGATTTAATTTTTCTAAAAACATTTAAAACCCCAATAATTCTAAAACCTTTGAAGGGACGGTAGCTCAGTGGGAGAGCACACGACTGAAGCTCGTGGTGTCGAGGGTTCGATTCCCTCTCGTCCCATTTCGTGTTCCGTAGGGAGTACCCGAGCAAGAGAACACGAAATTTCTTTTTCCTCTCGTCCCAGTTTGTTCACCGTTCGGCGTCGAGTAATCTCGACGACGTATGGGGACGTACTCGTCACCTAGCGAGTACCCGAGCAAGAGAACACGAAATTTCCATATCTCTATTTATTCTCCCAAAACATTTATAAAACTCTTCTCCCTAAATACGACATGCCAAAAGAGGAAACAAAAAATAATAACTGTGGATTAACAGCAGTTATCTTGGGAATTTTAAGTATCTTATTCGCAGGAATAAATGGTTTAATCTTAGCAATCCTCGCTCTAACATTCGCATCAAAACAAAACCCGCAAAACATCTGGTCAAGAAGAGGAAAAACACTCGGAATAATTGGATTAGTCTGCAGCATAATCGCAATAATTATTTTAATCTGGCTTTACAAAAATCCAGGAATCTTAAATCAATACATTCCAACACAATAAAATGAAAAATAAAAAAGCAGCAATCGAACTCTCAATCGGCACAATCGTCATAATCGTTCTGGCAATGTCAATGCTGATTCTCGGGCTTGTTTTTATAAGAACGATTTTTGTCACTTCTACAGATAGTATAAAAGACATAGATCAAGGAGTCAAAAGCAAAATCAACGAGCTTTTTGCAACTGATAAAAAAACAATTGTTATTTTCCCAGATTCAGGACTTGTTAAAATCAAACGAGGTTCTAGAGATTCTGGATTCGCTGTTGCTTTAGGAAACACAGCAGATACTCAAGCAACTCTTCAGTATGAAGCAACTATGGAAGCGGGAGAATGTCCAAGCACTGTCTTAAACGATGTCACTATGATTGCGCCAGGCCAGTCTAGCGACATTGTGATTGATGCAAAAAGAGCAATGCAGAACCCAATTCATATTATCTTCTCTGTCCCAGAAAATGCACCGCTTTGTACGTTTACAGTAAAAATTGTTGCTTCAGGAGATGCGACAGAAACAACATTTATGTCAGTAGAAATAGAGTCCTAATCTTACCAAATCCTTATGTAAAATTCTTCGCATTTATATCTTGAAAACCTCAACAATTAAAAACCCCGCATATTTTCTTCTTTGATGAAATACCCTATAGAAAACTACCAAAAATACAAATGGTTCTTTACCCAAAGTAAAAAATTAGTAATAGGCGGAAAATCAGCAGAGCAAAACGACGAACTCCTAAAATTTCTCAAAAATAAAAGCGAAGACTATATCGTAATGCACACTCACGCCCCAGGAAGCCCCTTCTCAGTTATCTTGGCGCCAATAGAAGAAATAAAAAAAGAAGACTTGGACGAAACAGCAGTTTTCACAGCATCTTTTTCAAGAGCCTGGAAACTAAACAAGAAAAAAGCAGTAATAGACATCTTCAAACTTTCGTCGCTAAACAAAACAAAAATGATGAAAACAGGCACATGGGGCGTAAAAGAAAAATTATCCAGCAAAATCGTCTCTCTTGAATTAGTTCTCGCAAAACAAAACAATATTTTAAGGGCAGTTCCAGAACAATCAGCAAAAACTTTCTTCCTGAAAATCCTTCCGGGAAAAATAGATAAAACAAAAATTATTCCGGAAATTCAAAAGCATATTCCTAAATCAACCGCAGAGGAAATTCTGCAGGCACTTCCGACGGGAGGAATTCAAATATCAAAATGAATCTCTTCGCAGCAAAATTCCAAATCGGCAAGCAAGGAGTTACAGACGGAGTCATTAACTCTTTAAACAACGCGATGAAATCCCACAGGCAAGTCAGAGTTTCTGTATTAAAATCAGCAACGAGAAACAGGGAAGAACTAAAAAAAATCGCAGAAAACTTGAAGAATAAAATAAAATACAAAACATCCTGCAGAGTAATCGGCTATACAATTATTCTGATAAAAACCAAGTAAAAACATTTAAAACCCCACATTTTCATACTCTCCTATCTAATAAAATGTCCCAAGATATAAGAACAATCGAACCGGGAAAATACAACAAACTTTTAGCAGAAGCGCTGAAAAAAATTCCAGAAATTAAAGAGCCAGAATGGAGCTATTTTGTTAAAACATCAACGCACAAAGCCCGTCCTTGCGTAGAAGAAGATTTCTGGTACAAAAGAACAGCTTCAATCCTAAGACAAATTTACATTAAAGGAATCGTCGGAGTCGAAAGATTAAGAACAAGGTACGGTGGAAGAAAAGACAGAGGAGCCCGCCCCCCAGAATTCAGAAAATCAGGCGGAAAAATAATTAGAACAATTTTGCAGCAATTAGAATCAGCAGGCCTGGCAGAAAAATACAAAGGCAAGCACTCAGGCAGAAAACTTACAGAAAAAGGAAAAGAATTTTTAGAATCAATCGGAGCAAAATAAAATGACTGGCGAAATAAATCAAAAGAAAACAAAATTAAGCGTAGCGAACAGAAAAACAAAATGGGCGCCGTTCTGGGCAGTCCTGAAAAAATACGGCAAAGGCAAGCGCGTTCATCCATCGGCAATGACTGTGAAAAAAAGACATTGGAGACAGACGAAATTAAAAATTAAACCACGAAGAATGAAGAAACAACAATTAGGTTAAAATGGCAGATAAAACAGAAACACTAACACGAGAATACACAATCCCTCTAAGAAAAGAATGGAGAAAAGTAGCAAATTACCGTCGGGCAGGCAGAGCCGCAAAAGCAATCAAAAAATTCATAGCAAAGCACATGAAAGTTCCCGAAAGAGACGTTTCAAAAGTAAAACTAGATATGTATCTTAATAACGAAATCTGGTTCAGAGGAAGAAGAAAACCTCCTGCAAAAATAAAAATCAAAGCAATAAAAGAAGGCGATATAGTCAAAGTGATGTTAGCAGAAACTCCAAAGCAGATAAAATTCGCAAAACAAAAGCACGACAAATTCCATAAAGAATCTGAAAAAATAAAGGAAGCTCCTGAAAAAGAAAAGGAAGAAAAAACAGAAGTAGAAAAGAAAAACGAAAAAGAAAAAGAACAGGCGTCTGCAATTCAAAAAGAACAAATCGCAGAGCAAAAAGCAGCAGTGCAAAAGCACGTTCCAAAAGAAAACAAAACTCCTATCAGAAGACTTGCTCTTAAGAAGTAATCTCTCCACAATCTAAATCCTTATAAACCAAATAATCAAATTTTTTCAATGCCTTTGTTTACACTAACTATTTTAAGAAAACAGCTTAAAAAACAAACAGAGTTAGCCAAGAAAGGCCTTCTTCCAAGAACTCATTTTCCAAATGCTAGCGAGAGGTATGAAAGTCCGGATGGAAGATTGAATATTTTTTATAATGGAAGGCAGCCCGGAGGCAACGATGTCATCGACGCAAAAGACATGGCGAAGGAAGGAAGAACTCTAAAAGTTATAGGATATAATATCAGAGAGGCATTTATGAGAGATTTTGTCGAAGCAAGAGCACTAACTCACTTAATCGAAGACAATCCAACTTATCTCAGAGCATATAATATCATGGCAGACGGAGTTAGTTTAGTTGCAGTTTTTGATAATGGCGCAGGATTTGCGCAATTTTACGACATAAAACAGGCAGAAAAAGATGCAAACAAAAAAAAGCAAGGAGCTTTTTCAAATATTTTCGTTGTAGAAAAAGAAATTACCAAAGGCAGAGCACAGGACATAAGAAGAGACGGCGCAACCCCAGTTTCCTTAAGGGATATAGATGCAGGAGTTTATTCTCCAGCAGGTATGCTCTACTACGTTTTAAGAACGCGATAACCCAAGATTTATAATCTCTCACTTCCATATTAATTCATGAAAAAGAGAATTAACTGGAAGATTCTAGCCCTTTCGTTTTTAGTTGTCTTGCTTGTCGCCGCAGCAGGAAGTTTATTTGCGTCGTCAAAAAGAAATACAGAATGGTATCAGTCAATAAAACCAGAAATCACGCCGCCGAATTACATCTTCCCGCTTGTCTGGAATATTCTCTTTACTCTGATTGCAATTTCTCTTTACATCGCGTGGACAAGTTCCAGTCCCAAGCAAAAAAATAAACTGATATTATTTTTCGGAATTAATCTTGCGTTAAATCTTGTCTGGAGCATAATATTCTTCACATTAAAAAATCCAGCGCTAGCCTTCGCAGAGTTAATTTTGTTTTGGCTCTCAATTATTTACATTCTAATAATAACCTACAAAATAAATAAAATCTCAGCGTATCTTTTGGTGCCTTATCTTCTTTGGGTGACTTTCGCAGGATACCTGAATTATCTAATTGTATTTCAATAATTTTATAACGTCTCTTTTCTAAATACCCTCATGTTGCAAATTCAGCAAGAATTAAAATCTCTGGCAAATCCAGAAAAAGCAAAACTCCTACAAAAATTTTTCAAAACAGGAAAAGGAGAATACGCAGAAGGAGATATCTTCCTCGGAATTCCAGTTCCAGTAATAAGGCAAACAATAAAAAATTATTTTTCTCTCGAATATCAAGAACTTTCCGAGCTTCTAAATTCAAAAATTCACGAAGAGCGTTTAGCCGCATTATTAATTCTAACTAAAAAATTCAAAAAAGCAAAAAAAGACCACAAAGAAAAATACAAAATCCACCAATTTTATTTGGACAATACAAAAAACATAAACAACTGGGATTTAGTTGATTTATCAGCGCCAAATATCCTCGGAGAATTCCTCTTAACAAATCAAGACCAATCAATCTTAAAGCACCTCGCCAAATCAAATAATCTCTGGGAAAAAAGAATCGCAGTTATCTCAACATTAGCATTCATAAAAAAATACAAATTCGGAGAAACTCTCGCACTCTCTCAGATGTTGATTAACGACGAGCACGACTTAATTCACAAAGCAGTCGGCTGGATGCTGAGAGAAATAGGAAAAAGAAATATTGAAACATTGGAAATCTTCCTGAAACAAAATTACAAGCAAATGCCGAGAACAATGCTGAGATATTCAATTGAAAAATTCCCGAAAGAAAAAAGACAGAGATACTTGAAAGGTGAAATATGATAAATCTAGAAAAAATCCAAGCAGAAAAACCCCTCAAAGAATTATTAAACTTTTCCTTAATCAATATAGACAAACCAGCAGGCCCAACTTCTTTCTCAGTCTCAAATTTTATCTGCAAATCGCTAAACCTAAACAAAACATCCCACATGGGAACTTTGGATCCCCAAGTCACAGGTGTCCTTCCAATAACACTGGGCAGAGCTTGCCGTTTAGCCGAATATTTTATGCATCGCAACAAAACTTACGTCGGTATAATGAGATTGCACGAAGATATTCCAACAGCGAAATTGAAAAAATTAATGAAATCTTTCGAAAGAGAAATAACTCAAACTCCTCCATTAAGATCAAGAGTGAAGCGTGCGCCGCGCCAGCGTCAAATCTTCTCTTTTAATCTTCTAGAAAAAGAAGGCAAGGACGTTTTATTCGAAGCAGAAGTCCAGGCAGGCACTTACATCAGAACTTTATGCGTCGCGCTAGGCGAAAAAATCAGCGGCGCGCACATGCTGGAACTAAGAAGAACAAAAGCAGGAATTTTCACAGAAGAAAATTTAATAAATCTTTACGATTTTGAATCTGCTGTAGAAAAATACAAAACCGGCGATGAATCTTCTCTGCGAAAAATTCTTATCCCTGCAGAAATTCTCTCCCAAGTTCTTCCAGTAGTCCAAGTAAAAGAATCGTCGGTAAAACAACTCCTGACAGGCAAGCCAATTCACAAATCAGACATTTCGTCTAAAGAAGAATTCAAACTCGGAGAAAAAATATTAGCCTTCCACAACCAAACATTTATAGAAGTTGCATCAGTGATAAATCAAGGAGACATAATCGCAAAGCCAGAATTTGTGTTTAATTAAAATGAGACAATTTATCTACTACAGCAGAACAGCCCCGACATCCGGCGGAAAAATAAAAGAAGATTTGCAAAAAGCAGGGAGACTTGACATAGCAATTCACACAGTCATAGCTGCATTTTTTCTGTCTCATAAAATCAGAACAGATGTAAAACTTCATCTTGTCTTCGCAGGCCCGCCAGACCCATGCAAACATTTAGAATTAAAGCCAGTCACAGAAGGAGAAACAGGCGTCGACAAAATCTACATCAACAAATCAAACATCTCGACAATAATTAAAAAAATGCTTTACAAATATCGGGAGGGCATAAAACACGAAGTCTTCCCGGGATTCTGGATAGAAAAAAAATCACTTCTTCAGCTAGTAAGCGAACTTCAAAAAGAAAATAAAGAGTTATACATTTTAGACGCAAAAGGAGAAGACATTCGTTCTCTCGATATAAAACCAAATCCCGTTTTTATCTTAGGCGACCACGTCGGCTTGCCCGATAAAGAGCTTAGAAGAATAAAATCCATCGCAATTCCTGTCTCAATAGGAAAAGAAACTTATTTTGCCTCGCAAACAGTTGCCATTGTAAATAACGAACTAGACAGGCGGCAACTATAATTCTGCTACAACAATAATTATAAACTCAATAACTTCTAAAAACACCATGGCGAAACGCACAAAACCTAAAATCATCAGGGGAAAGTTTAAAGTAAACAACTATACTTGCGGCCCTGAAATGGACTGTCCTGGAGCAACTAGAACAGGCCCAGACAGAAAATATATGGATCCAAAATTCGGACATAACTATATCGTAACTGAACAATTAAAGGGAGAAGGGCTAACAGAAGAAGACTATACAGACGCAAGAACTCTTGCAAATACTCTTTTAAATCGTAATCCCCGAAGAAATGTAAAAATATTAGTAGAAGTATCCAAAGTAGAATTCAGATAATTATTCATCATACTCACGAGGAGAAAATAAAAATGGCAAAAGGAGCATCAATAAAATTCAAATCCTATAGAGAAACTATACCTCAAATTCTAGGACTTTTAAAATTAGACAGAGAGATAAAAAAATACGACAAAATCGTCCTAAAACCTTTCTTGAGAAACGCAGAGCAATATGCGTCAGCAGAATTCACAGAAGAAGTTTTAAAATTCTGCCTCTATAATAAAAATCCTGTTTCAGAAATATTCATAGCAGAAGCAGCAGACGGCTACAACACAATGGAATTATTTGAAGCATTAGGTTACAGAGCACTGGCAGAAAAATATTCAGTTGGGCTAATCGACTTAAACAACACAGAAACAGAAGAAATTAGAGACGGACTTTTCCTGAAATTCGAATCAATTAATTATCCTAAAATATTATCAGAGAGCTTTGTCATCACTCTCCCAAAATTATTCGCAGACCCCGAGTTAAATTTCTCTGGAGCGCTTTCCAGCATGATAAATTCTTTTCCAGCGTCGCATTATAAGGGATTTTTCTCCAAAACAAAAAACAAAATAAGAAAATGGCCGGTTAAATTTTCTATTCACGACGCAATAAGATGCAAAATGCCAAACTTTGCAGTAATAGATGCATCAGAAAAAGGAATGATACTCGCAGGCATGCCGATTTCATTGGACAAACAGGCAGCTAAATTGCTCGGAATGGACGAAAAAACAGTTCCGCATCTAAAAACAATAATTGATAGTTTTGAAAACCTAGAACAGCCCCAAATCATTCCAGCAAGCCAATAGCAAATTATATTAACTCTCTCAGATATCTATTAAAATGAAAAAAGCAATACGACTTTTTATACAAGGCACTGTTCAGGGAATTTTCTTCAGGCAGTTCATAAAAGAGCACGCAGAAAAAAATAAAGTCGCCGGTTTCCTGAGAAATCTTGAAGACGGAAGAGTGGAAATTTTTCTGGAAGGCAATACAGAAAACGTCGACGCAATGGCAGCAGTCTGCAGGCGCGGCCCCTCGCATTCCAACATAAGAAACGTCGAGGAAAAACCCGAGAGACTCCAGGATTTCAAGGAATTTAAGATTTTTAATTTCTAAATCCAGATAAATTTAAATAACAAATGTCTCAAATAATTCCATGAGAAAATTCGAAAGAGACAAAATCATTAACGAACTAGACCCCACGCTTAGAGAATGTTTCATGCCTTTAACAGGAGCATATAATTATATGAGACGAACAATGCAATATATTCCAAAATACATAGGCGACAGAGAAATATCTAAAGAGCACTTCATTGGCACAATAAAAGTTGGAATGGCTCAGGGCCTTGTTATCGGCCCGTCAGCGATATTTTTGTATGCACTTTGCAGATTAGCATCAAACCAGTAACTTATATAAATCCCCTTTCTCTAATACAAAAATGGGTCGCGAAGAACAAATCATTTCTGAAAGACTAAGAAAATTAAAAGAGCTAAGAGCCCAGGGAATAAATCCCTACCCCCACAAATTCGAAAAAAAAGATTCAACAACAGAACTCCACGAAAAATATTCAAAATTAAAAAATAATGCCTCTGCAAGCTACAAGGCAAAAATCGCCGGAAGACTTCTCAACACAAGAGACTTCGGAAAAATTGCCTTCGGCTCTTTGCAGGACAACGCAGGAAAAATCCAAATCGTCTTGCAGGAAAAACAAACTCCCGAAAAAACAAAACAATTTTTTAAAAAGTATATTGATTCAGGCGATTTCATCGGCGTCGAAGGCCCTGTAATAAGAACAGAGCGCGGCGAACTTTCAATAATGGCAAAGAAAATAGAGCTTCTCTCAAAATCAATTCTTCCCCCTCCAGAAAAATTTCACGGTTTGCAGGACGACGAAGAAAGATTAAGAAAGCGCTACCTGGAAATAATCTCAAATCCCGAGACAAAAGAACTATTTATCAAAAAATCAAAATTCTGGAACACAATCCGTTCTTTCCTGATTGAAAAAAGATTTCTTGAAGTCGAAACACCTGTCTTGGAAACTTCAGCAGGCGGCGCAGCCGCAACACCGTTCAGAACACGCCACAATTCTTTGGATATCGACGTTTTCCTGAGAATTTCAATGGGCGAACTCTGGCAGAAAAAATTAATGGTCGCAGGATACGAAAAAACATTTGAAATCGGAAGGCAGTTCAGAAACGAAGGAATGGATATGGAGCATCTGCAAGACTACACTCAAATGGAATTCTACTGGGCATACGCAGATTTTAACGACGGCATGAAATTAGTTGAAGAAATGTACAAAAAAGTCGCGAAAGAAATTCTAGGAACTCTTAAATTTGAAACTCATGGATACAAAATCGATTTAGGAAAAAAATGGCAGCTCTACGATTACGAAAAAACAATAGAAAAATACACGGGCATCAACATCTACAAAGCAAATGAAAAGCAAATCTTAGACGCAATATCAAAACTAAATGTCGAACACCGAAAAGGAGTTGATAAATGGAGATTAGTTGATTCGCTGTGGAAATATTGCCGAAAAAAAATCGCAGGCCCTGGCTTCTTGATTAACCAGCCAGTTGAAATCACTCCGTTGGCAAAAAGAAACCCAAAAGACCCAAGAAAAGTTGAGCAGTTTCAGGTAATCATAGCAGGAACAGAATTAGGCAATGGTTACTCTGAGTTAAACGACGCACTCGATCAGGAGCAGAGATTCATTGAACAGCAAAAACTCAAAGAAGCCGGAGACACAGAAGCCCAGTCCCACGACAAGGAATTTGTCGAAGCCCTGAAATACGGAATGCCCCCAACCTGCGGATTCGGCGTCTCAGAAAGATTATTCGCGTATTTATTGGATAAGCCAATCAGAGAATGCGTTATTTTTCCGCTAATGAAACCAATCGAAAAGGAGGCAAAAATAAATGGTTGATTTAATAATAAAAAGCAAAATCAAGGAAGCTGTCAAAGAACTAAATGTTTCTTCCGACGTCCCAGAAGAACTAAATAAAAAAGTTAATCATCTTCTGGAAGAAGCAGCCTGGCGCGCGAAAGCCAACGGCAGAAGAACTCTGCAGGCGAAGGATTTATAGCTAATTATAAAAATACTTCTTAACAAATTATAGCATGAAAAAAGAGGACAATTCTAAAATATCTAAATCTCTAATGGGCAAGCGAAGCCGCGCCGCAGGCGCGAGATTCGAAATCAAAGTCAGAAATCACCTCGAAGAAAACAAATGGATAACAGACAAGTGGACAAAAAACGTCGACCTAGAATTAAAAAAACTCATCCCCGCAAAAAGAAAATTCAATCCCTTCAACAGAGTAATGTCAATCGGCACCGGCTTCCCCGACTTCATCGCATTCAAGCAAATCGTAGGAAAAAAAGAAGAAGAGTTTCACGTCTACAAACTAATCGGAGTCGAAGCAAAACAAAAAGGAGTCTTAGATAAAATAGAAAAAGAAAAATGCCAATTCCTCCTGGACAATAATATCTTCAGGCACATCCTCGTAGCAAAAAAAGCAGAAAAAAGAGGCAAAGTAGAATACATAGACTTCGTAACGAAAAAACCATTCGAGATTTTCTGATTATTTAACAAATTCAACATTCTTCATTCCCTCAAATTCTTTGTCTCCCGTAAGAAATTTCATGTTGTTTCGAAGAGCATAAACATATCCGATACAATCAGCATACGATAAATCTTTTTTCTTGTATTCTTTTCTGAATTTGACAGCTTCTTTCAAAGTTTCATCATCAATATTAACAACAGAATCTTTGTATTGCTCAAATACGATATCTGACGTCTTTTCGTCAAAATTGTTTTGCACATACCAATAAATTTCTGCAAGATTAAAAACTGTAATTGTTGTTTCTTCTTCAATATATTTTGAATAATTTTGATTCTCTTTAAGAATTTCGATAACAGCGTAGCTATCAAAAAAATAACTTATTTCCATTCTCTTTCTCTGTCAGACTCGCTCAACCACCCCCGCCGCATCTCATCTTTTATTTTCTGTGTCGGCTCTTTAATCTTTCCCTTTAGAAATCCAAACAAAACTCCTGCTTTTGGTCTAATCCCTTCGATAGTTATAGTTAATTCCGAATTCTCTTTAATTCTTCTTTTCTCAACTACTTCCTTCGGAATAATCACAGCTAATGAACTTCCCCATTTCTTTGCGCGCGTTTTAATTTCCATAGAATTAGTGAGATTTAGTGATATTTAAGCTTTTCTTCGTGAATAAATAATTCTTAACAAAAATTGAGATTTTCTAACCAAAATATTTCAGTTTAATAGCATAAGCAAAAAATCCTAATGCAATTAAAAAACAGATTGCAATTGCCAAGATAATCAAAATATCTTTTATTTTTTGTTTCATTTTCCCCAAGCTGCCAAGATGTTTATTCCAACATTCGCAAATAAGGTTCCCATAGCAACAACATATTCAAACCAATCAAAACAGATAGTATCTATACTTTTTATAATTAAGTATATCACCAATAAAAAAGTCATAAATGTTGAGATTAACGTCAGAATATCTGACAATCTCATAACAATTCCCCTAAGATTAACACAATCAGAAAAAATATTATTAATATACCTATCCCAATCCCAATCTTCTGCAATATTCTAATTGTTTCTTTTTTCATTACAACTCGCTTCCCTTCGCAATAATACTGCACGCAGTCGGCGACGGCTCATTGCCCTGCAAGTCCATGCATTTGATATAATATGTAGACGAAGAATCCCACTCAGTATAATGCACTATCTTCTCAGCAGCATTCTCATAAATTAACGCCTTGCCTTCTTCAAAATTATAATTGCAGCTCGTCAAAGAATAAGCGCATTTTGCCTCTTCATCTGTCACAACAGTCAAAGTATCCGCGTCTCTGTAAACTCTCGCAGCAGTCGGAACAACTTTGTCAATATGAATCGTAAAGTTTGTGTTTGCGTAAGCTGCGTTCCCGCCGTCGTCAACGCATTGGAAATAATAGATATAATTTCCGGCGCTCAAATCCAAACTCTGGTTGTGCGTGTAGCTGTCACTAAACTCCATCGCAATATCAAACTCTCCTTCTGAATCAGTATCAAAATAACAGACAGATTTTCCCTCGTTAGCGCCGTGCGCTGTTTCAGCAGTCAGGTAAATAGTTTCAGTCGTTGTGCTTCCTTCAATTGTTCCCGTAGGCCCCGCCTTCGTAATAACTAATTCTTCTGTTCCCTTCAAAGTCAGTGGGAAACTCGAAGTCATGACATTCCTGTTTTCCGCGCCGTAATCCATGCACCTGAAGAAGAAATTATTATCTTGCTTGTCCTTGATTCCCGTCAAAGTTCCAGAGCAGACATAATTTAATTCAGAATTAATTTGGTAGCTTTCAGTCGCGCAAGTCATTTTGTTTTCCATGTCGCTGAAGTCCTTGTCTATTCTGCTCCATCTGCATTCAGCTGGCTCGTTTACATAAACTTCAATCGGAACAGAATCAACGCCAGACTGCACAGGACTTCCGTCATTTATGTCGCTTCCTTCAATCTTCGGCTGCGTTGTGTCCGGTCCAGCCCCGACACAGAATCTGAACGAGAACGCGTCGATATTGTAATTGCCATTCGCATCCATGCATCTTGCATACAAACTATAAGTCCCGTCAGTATGTATCTCTGGAATTTCTTCTCCCTCTCCGTCTGCTTCTGTGAAAGGGCTCGGAACTCTCAGTTGCTGGGTGTGATTGTAGGCAAATATCAAACTATTCCCAAATGCATTGCTCATATTGTCAAATCCAGTTACTAAATTATAATCAATTCTGCATTTCGCAGGTTCGTCTGTTGTAATTCCAAATTGCAATTTTGTGTACGCCTGCAAGCATCCGCCAACTTCTCCCAGCTTTGTAATTTTCGCCCCGCGAGCAGGCGGCCTAACTGCATTGTCAGGAACATATCTTAATTCATCTTTCGGCCTCAAAGCATCTTCCCACGGCGTTATCATCGGAGCAGAAGTGTCGTCAGGATGAACCCAAACACAAAGTTCATTTGCAGTTCCAGCATTCACAATCTCGCACGCCTGTCCAAGACTCTTGCATCTGTATTCAGAACACGGCAGCAAAGGATCCTCATTGCATTCTTCACACTTTCTCCCGCCAGTCGGAGCTTCCCACGGCAGGCACTGGAATTGAATTATTTCTTTTTTCTCTTTCTTGTAAGTTAGAATAATTATTGCCGCTGCAATTCCTCCCCCAATTAATAATCCTCCTGTAGCTGAAAATATAAACGGATGCGCAGCAAAGAAATTTCCAGGTCCTAGTGCAGCTGCATTTGCGCCCATCAAATAAAGAGAAGAACCCACAAAAGTTCCTGCTCCGAGTCCCATTCCAATTGACGCAGCTTGCTTGTCAGTTTGTCCAAACATCTTCGCAATAAAATATGCTCCCCCGCCGACAATCGCTCCCCATACAGCTCCGCTAATCAGCGCACCACCAAATACTTGCCCCGCCGTCGCAGTTCCCAGCATTTTCCCCCCGAAGATACTCCCGAGTAAATCTGCCTGCGCAGGTGGCGTTGTTTTTGTTATAGCTGGTATTGTTTCACCACTATATGCTCCAACACCAGTTTTATCTACCGTGTAATACCATCCGTCATAATATCCGTACTGAGCACCAGTACTAGGATTTGTAAGAATTGTTCCAGTAAATTCCTCGCCATTTGCAAGAGTCCAAGTTCCTTCACCTATTTTATAACCTGGAAGTGCTCCAGGAAGATTAGGAGCAGCATAAGGAGATACTGATGCAGGCGCCCCCTGCGTTACCGAAGGAGTAGGACCAAAAGGATTACTCCAATCAACAGGCGCTTGAACTTCTGGTTGCGGAGGAGTCATAGTAGACGCAGCTTCTGTAGCATCCGTCATCAAAGCGCTCCCCAACCCAGAATTCAAAATCCCCGCAACAGCAAAACTCAAACTAATCATAAGAATCATTTCAAAACTTGCAATCATCTTCGTCTTAAATTTAATCTTTTTTCTTTTCATTCTCCACCTCTTTAACTTCATATCCCTTCCCGCTTCCGCTAACTCCAATATAATTCGTCTTCGGTCCGCAGTCACCCATCGACTTGCACAACTGAACTCTCTTCTGTTCTAACTCTCCGCCAGGCAGGCACTCACAATGCTCAACACACTCCCACTCTCCGCCAATCAAACCTTTTTCATATTTAACAGGACAAACAGCATTCGCCTGCCCGCAAACTCCAAGAGAATCATCGCCAGTTTTAGCTGTTGTTGCAGTTCCCTCAGTTGTAGCTGTGCTCGTCGCAGTTTCTCCGTAAAATTCCAATCCCGGCGGATGTTCAGGCACGCAAGCACCTCGAGGAATTTCTTTCAGCCCGCCAGCAGCTTTAACCTGTTCTCTCAACGCCCCAAGCGAATTCTTGTCAATAGTCGAGCCGTTCATTGCAGCACCCATCAAAACATATTCAATTCCGTCGAGCCAAATACAATCTCTTCTGTCATTGTTCGTGCAGTCTTCGCTAGTTTTTTGCGCAGTGCAGTCCTGCCATCTGTTAACTCTGCAGGCAGCCTGCGTAAAATCTCCCTCTGAAGTTGAAATAGTATTCTCAATGCAAATTTCATTTCTGAATTCAGCGCAAGGCTCAGAAAGAACTTCGTTGTTCACGCACGAATGTCTGTAATATTTGCTTCCGACTTTATCAGCTCCAGGGCTCACGCACCACGATTCGCCGTGCATTTGCTCCTCGCCTTTTCCATCCTCGCATCCCAAGTCAGCGCAGACATTATCTCCGTAAGTTGCTCTTCCCGTCGTAGAAGAACTCTCTCGGCAGACAGCTCCTAAAATATAATTGCAATTTCCGCAAGTCTGCGAACCGCCGTTGCTCGCGTCAGGATTGCACGATTCAGCTTTGTCAATTATCTCGCTCCAATATCTTTTGTCATTAACTTTCGAAGCGTCGTAAATATTCGCAGGATTCCCGCACGTATCAGCAAAATAAACTTCTTCATGTCCTGCTAGACAAATTGTTTCTTTAGTCATTCCGCAGTCTGTTCCAAGCTCTTCAGCAGAGCACAGTAGCCCGGCGTGGAATTCAGCATCCGACGGCGACAGCAATGTTCCGCCATATTTCTCTTCCCCACCCAGCGCTTCTTCCAAAACACTTTCATTCTCGCTGCTTTCTTTCTCTTTAATTTCTTCACCAGCGCTTGTTGAAGACTCGCTCTCGCACTCAGACCTCGTAACAAATTTGCAAGTCGGCTGCGCGTCAGCAGGATTAGCAACATAAACGCAAGCCCCTTTCTCGTCAGCCCGCGCGCTCATCACGCACTGCAGCTCATCTTTAAGATTTTTATTATAATTCGTCTCAAGTCCAAACATCGACGACAATCTCTTGCATCGAGTCAATGTAACAAACGACGCCTGGTCTCCAAGAACACAGCATCCTAACTCGCACTGCGCAGGCATTTCTGATTTCCATGTCCCGTCTTCGTTATTGCAAACCATTTGCGGAACATTATCAAGGCAAGTTCCCTCGACAGAATCAAAGCAAAAACCAGGCTTGCAGAACGAAGTCGAAGCGCACGCAGTCGGCAAAGCATTCGCATCAGGCGAGCAATCTTCCTCTCTAACATCCTGGCAATAAAGTCCTGAATTTGTTTTCTCGCAGCAGACAGTTACATCTGACATGCTGACTGTCTCTCCAGCGCTCACAAATCCAATTAAATAAATCATTGCAATTAAACAAATTATTATTTTCTTATCCATAAATTCCGTATCCTGCCGGCCACACAAGGCTTCGCGAAGCGAACATAAAACTCTCTTTTGTAATAACATCTTCAACAGTGTAAACAGTAGAACCATCTCCTAATTTAATCTTTCTTATTCTCAAATCAGGATAATACTGAATATACAAGCTCGTCTCGCTGTCTCCGTAAGTCGACTCAAAATCAATTATCGAAGTCGCAATCATCAACAAATCATACATTTTGCTTTTGATTTCAATATTAAATTCATCAAATGTCTCTGTCGTTTCTTTCGAAAAAGTCATCGGCGCTTTTATTCTCACGTTAATTTTCCCGCTGGAAATTTCAACATTTGTCGTCGGATTTGCAGCAGAAGAAACACTGTATCCTCTTTTCTCATAAGTTCTAATTAATTCATCAACAGCTGTCTCAACATCAAGTTGAATCATATTCTTTAATTCATCTTCAAACTTCGCCCGAATCATCGGCTGCTGGACTTGGCATTGCTCGTAATATTTAGAAGTATAGCACAAATATTTCACCCTGTTTCCTTTGTACATAATATATCCCTCGGGATTTTCATATCCTCCCTGCTTTGACAAAACTTCAATGCTGTCTTTAACACTCGGCTCGATCTCGCTCTTCAAAAAAGTTTGAGGCGTTTCTTTTCCGCCGATAATTCCAGTCACAACATCAGGATACAAAAAGTAAATCACAATCACGCCTGCAATAATTACCAGGGCAACCATAACATAAATTGCAACCTGTCCTCTCTTGCTCAGTACTCTTCCCCTCTTCTCTTTTTTCATCCAATTCTCAATCAAAATTTCTTTATAATTGTTTTGTTTGCTTTCCATTAAATAAACCCCTGTTTGACAATAGCAGAACATCCTGACTTCATATTTTCATAGTCATCTTTGCATTTTATATAATACGTTTTCAAGCCGTCAAATCCCGTTCTATGTTCTTGTCTAGTATTTCCCCCGGCATTCATGAACTTGCCTTTTTCAAAATCAAAATTACATGAATCTTCATTTACAAAAGCGCACTCTCCGCTTTCACTCGTCACGACAACTAAACTTCCGCTATCCGAATAAATTCTGGCAATCTCAGCATAAGTCAAATCTCTCTCAATTCTAAATGTTGCTTCTTTCGCAGCCTCATTGCCGACGCCGTCAATGCAATCAACATTAATCCTGTGCTCTCCTTCAGTTAGGGAAGTAAACAACTGCTCATGCACTTTTCCCCCTGTCTTGTCAAACGCAATTCTCACTCCCGAATCAACACGAAGATAGCATTGCGCATTTCCATCGTAACCTCCGGAAGTTTCAGCAGCAAGATTAATCGGCACAATTGCAGCGCCCCATTTAATTGTTTCATTGTCTGGCTCGAGCGAATCAATAACCAGAGGACTTTCAGATTTTCTTATTACAATCACAGAACTTTCTTGGTTTGCGTTTCTGTCGCCTTCTCTCTCGGTTCCTCCCCATTCAGGATGATCAAGGCATCTTACATAAATTTTGTCGTCGTTATTTAGAGAAACTTCATATCTGCATTTATATCCTAACGAAGTCATTTCTTCAGTATTGCAATTCATCTGGTTTTCCATCTCAAAATAATCTTCGTCTTCATAACTCCATCTGCATTCAGCTGGTTCCAAAGTGTATCTTTCAATTTCCCGAGTCTTTGCATTGTAACTCGTCCATATTTCATTCGGCTCTGAATCAGAAATCACAGGCGCTGTCAAATCAATCGGAACAACACAAAGCCCAACTGAATAAGCATCTTCTCTTATATTTCCAACTCCGTCTTGGCATTTGATGTAAAGTTCAACGTCTGTCTCTTTTTCAGGCTCCAAACTTTCAATCCCCAGCATTGTCAATTCATAAGAACTAAATTCATAAGTGTGGTTCTTGCTCCAAGCATCTCTTCCTAACGGAGCCATCTCTTCAAACTTCGCGTCCGCCTTTCCGCTTATCTTGCATTTTGAATACTCGTCTGTCTCAAACCCGAACAAGATTTTATTAAACTGCGTCGCGCATTTTCCGTCGTCATTTTCAATTCTAAAGCCATTCTCTTTAACATCAGTATATTCAAATCCTTCTGTTATCACATTTTTCATCGGCCCTGTTATTCTCGGTCCAGAAGCATCATTTATTCCAATATTAATGCATAATCCTCCGTCAGGTCCCTCACTCTCAGCCATCCACTGGCAAGTTTGTCCCAAAGTTTCGCAAGCGTATTTGTTGCAGGGGAAACCTTTCTTCCCGCATTTCTCGCAGTTCGCCCCGCCCATCGGCGGCTGCCACTCCCCGCATTCAAATGTAACTTCAGCTGTTCTTATTTTTCCGACGCCGGCAATCCAATTTGTAATTATGTCTGCAATTAGAATTACTATAACAACACCAGATGCAGGTCCCAACCAAGGTGCAGAAGCAGCAACTCCCGACAATGCTCCTCCAAAAGCACCTGTTTGAGCAGCAATAGCAACTCCAAGACCAGCCCCAGAAACAGCTGCCACCCCCATATAAGCAATAACTCCGCCTTGTCCAACTCCTGCTCCAATTCCAGAAATTCCAACTAACAAAGAAACAACAGCAACTGCAATCGCAGCTCCTATTGCTCCTGCTTGAAATCCTGCCATAGCAGGACCCATTTGAGCAGAAGCTCCACCTGCAGGCATACCAACTTCATTAACTCCAGCAGCACCTGTGCCAATTATATCAGCACCAGCTTTAGCACTTGCCGCACTCATGCCTGATGCAATAGATTCTCCACCAACTATAACATTCCAACCTACTGTTTGCGCAATAGCTGTAGCTCCTAATGCAGTCCCCCCCGTCGCCAAACTCGCAGTAATCAAACCAGTCGTAGCATCATACGCTTCAAATTTCGGCGACGAAGCGCCAACAGAACTTTCCCCAGAACCCGAAGCACCCTCAGAAATCGTCTCTGGCTTTATGTATTTTCCAGCAATCGGCTTCGAATCATCGTACGGCATGCTCGGACTTCCAGAAGCTATTTTTTTATTTTTCGCCCCGCCTTCTTTCGGCAATCCTTCGTAATCAGCTCTCTTCAATGTATATCCTCCCGTTCCAGCCTGTCCGTTATAATTTGTCTTCGCCCCGCAATCTCCCAAGCTGACACAAATATCATTCATCTGCGTAATAAACTCTTTAGAAGGTTGTGCATCTTTAGGATCATCTACGTCAGTAACACAGCCGCAATTTGCCTTGCACTCCCAATGCGCCGTCGTCGAAAAAGTAAAAGCAGTTGCTTCATAAACCCAGACAGAAGAACAAGTCTGCGACGCAAAACTGCAAATCTTCTCGTCTTCTCCGCCATTGTCTTTCTCATAAAAACCAGCAGGATATTTCGGCTCGCATAAAGGAAATTTAAAATCATCAATCGCAACATTATTCACAAAACAGTCAGGATCTTTTTCGCATTGCATCATCGATATTCCAACTTTAAATTTTTCAGCTTCAGCAGGCAGGCTTAATATTTTTCCAGCAGCAGGAACATACTGCGCCAACTGGCTCACTCCCGGAAGTATCTGCGACAAAGCATTGCTCGGATCATTTTGAGTGTTATAATTCAAGCACTCTGCCCATCTGTTCGGCCTGCACGACGCAGTGCTGAACTCTTTTCCGTCGTCATCTTTGATTCTGCTCTCAACGCAAATTCCGTTTCTGTAGCTCGCGCAAAGCTCTGTTTTTATTTCTCCGTCAACACAGCTTTTTCTGTAATGCTCGCTTCCAGGCGCAGCCATCGAATGCAATCCTGGAAGATGAAATCCTCTGTAATAAGACGCAACTCCTAAAAAAGGAATTTCAGCCGAAGCTCCAATCGCGCTCTGATACTCGCACCAAGTTTCTCCATGTTCTCTTTTCTCCCCTTTCTCATCGACGCAGCTCATATCCTTGCATACAATATTTTCAGGAGAATCTTTTTTCTCGTCGTCTTTCGCAGTTGCATTCCCGCAAATACTTCCTAAAAATCTGTAGCAGTTTCCGCACTCGTCCTGGTTTGACAAATCTTTTTTCAACTCACAGCTGTCTTTTTTGTCTAGAACTTTCCCCCCATTCCAGCTTCGCTCTCTGTCAGAATCATAAATATTTTCTCTGTTTCCGCAGCTGTCAAACCAGAAAACTTCATCTCTTCCCTCGACACATCCGGTTGTGTTTTGCTTTTCGCAAATCGTATCTAACTCAGGATTTGAACAAAGATATTCTTCAGAAAATCTTCCTCCTAAATTTTCGCACGCAGTTGAAGTCGTGAATTCGCAGTCATTTTTTTCAGAGCCGTCGTTCAAGCTTAAAACACAAGCGCCCTTGTCAACAAAATAAACAGCGTCGATGCACGCAGGCTCTGTTATTATAGAACTGTCAAAATAAGCGTCATCTTTTCCGAGTTCAAGTCCTAACGAATCAGCCATTGTTTCGCAGGTTTTCTCGTTGACAAACAGCGACTGGTCTCTTAATATGCAGCAATGCTTTTCGCATTTTTCAGCTCCAGTCGCATCATCTTCAGAATACCATTTTCCGCCTTCGCACTCCCATTTTCCAGTATTGTAAGCGCACGTTCCTTTCTCCTCGTCAAAACAAACTCCTAATTTGCATTCATCTCCCGCATCCAAATCTTTTCTTCCTTTCTTGACACAATTTTCAGTGCATTTGTCGTCGCATTCGCTCAAAAAATATTCCTGGCATTTTTTTCCGTCGAGAGACAATTTGCACGTTCCAACTCCCCCTCCCAGCGAATCCATCAATTCATCAATTCCACCGCCCGAAGAAACTCCATCAACATAGTCCCCAAAATTAATTGCAGAAACCAAATTGTCGTCAAAACTTTCTCCTAGAAAATAAGAAAAACTAAAGCTCATGCTCACGACTAAAAAAATCTGCAGGCAAACCTTAAATAAATATCTCGTCATATTCCCGCCGGCATCGCGCAGCTCCTTATTGCTATATTCATTTCTTTTCCTGTGTCTTTGTCACGAATCACATAAATTTTCGTCGGCGCAGACATCACGTATCTTTCAATTTTATATCTCGGATAATAAACAGAATAACCTGCTTGTTCAAAATAACAAAACTGCGCTTCCTCCGACGCTATTTCAACTGCAATCACAGCCAAATTATAAACTGGGCTTGGCACAACAATCTCAAACTTCTTGTAGTTTTTTTCAGCTCCGTTTTTTTCTATTTTGACATCTCTGTTAAGAGTTAGAAAAATTCTGTCTTCTCCCAGGCTAATTTCAATATCCAAATCCCCAAAAACAAACTCACCGTTTCTTTTTCTAATCTCTTCTCCTAGCTCGCCAAAACACTCTTCAACTCTCGGATAAATATAATTTCTTATCTCTTCTTCAATCTCTTTAACAATCAAAGGATGTTGGTTAACACATGGCTCGTAAAATCCAGTATTCTCACAAAGATATTCTATGTTCGTATTATTAAACCAAATACTATTTTTCGGCGAAACAAATCCGCCTTGCGGAAGCATGATATCTACTGCATCCAAAACATATTCTCTAGTGCATCTTTGCATAAAGGAAGGAGCATTCACAAAATCAACCTGCCCTGATTCTATTATCTCAACATCTTCTTTGCTCGTCAATGTAAAAAATAAAATTACAGATGCCAGCAAAACTACTGCTAAAATTATCCAGACAGCGACTTGCGCTGTTTTATTCATTTTAACATCCATAGCGTCGTCCCTTCCTTTTTCTTTCTTCTTATTTTTCCGTCTAAAGCTAGTTCCAAAAGACCCTTTTCAGCTGTATTCCATGAAACTTTCAGAAATTTTGCAACTTCAGAACTCGTAACAATTTCCTCTTTTTTTATCAGCTCAATTATTTTATCTCGATGTAATCTCATAAGTAATTGCCTTCTAATATACCTATGGAATATCATATATAAATCTTCCCTCGGACAAGGCTACATCCCAAGTAGCAATTAGTTCCTAATTGCTACTTCTATTCAACTGTTTTTATTATTTCATTATTCGAATTCTGTCAGTCCCGACGTAAAACTAATTTAATTTCTCTAATTAAAAAGATAGCTTAAGCTATCTTTTTCCCAAACAAACCAATCCTAATTTATTTTTTCTTAGCCCTAACCCAAAGCGGAAGATTATTTTCAACTGCATATTGATAACAAATCAAAATTCTGAGGTTATATGCAATCAGTCTTAATGCGATTTCTTTTCTTCTCATCAGACAACTTTTACAATCTGTCTTATCACCAAATCGTTTTTTAATAACTGAAAAGACAGATTCTATTTTGCTTCTCTGATGATAAATGCCCATATAAATCGTATTAAATTTTTTCCATAAATTGAAATTTGTTTTCCAGGCAGGATGGCTTTTTGGCTTGGCAGTTGAATTTTTTTTGAACGGAATAAATAATGCTCCTTTTTTATCGCTCACAAATTGGAAGTTTATCCTCGACAAATATCCTTTATCTGCTAAAACAATTTTGAGCAGATAAAATGGTTTAAGCAATATAATCAAGAATGGAGAATCGTTTTTTCTCCATGCGGTTATTCTCCAGTTTAAAATTAACAGCAGATCCAAACAAACTGCTAAATGCAGTTTGTCACAATCTTTTTTGCTAATTTCTTTTTTTATTCTAAAGCAAAACCAAGAACTTTTTTTATCAGTTCTTATGCCTGATGAATCGACGAGAATATTCAGTGCTCGTCTTGTCTGGTCTTGGACAAGCAAGAAGTTGATTTTGTAAATCAACTTCATATTCAGCATTTGCATTCCACGATGAATCGTGCTTTTTCCTGGAAGAATATGCAATTGAAAAACATTGCATATTCTTGAGTCATTTCTCATTTCTACTTCATAATCTTCATAGCTCTTTCTTAGGAAAATCCGAAGAATAGATAAACCTATGATTATTCTATAATCATAATGCTTTTTACCTTTTATCGACGGCAAAAGCATTATAATGTAAAGAATAAGATGCATGGATTTATCGAGTAGAATTCGATTTACCCGAGATTCTATCTTTGGGTTGAGCCTCAAAACAGGCTCGCCCATTTTTTATTTTAACCTCCTTTCAGAATTTAATTTACGACTGTGATGCCTTCTGTTTTTAGATTACCGACGACATCACTCTTTTGCAAAGAGAGAAAAGAGAGAAAGTAAAAATAGCTACCGATTTATAAACTTGCCGATATATTTTTTATAGAATTATTTTAGTTGGGATGTAGCCCTCGGACAAATACAAAGAATTAAAAACCAATCAAAATTGAAATTTTCATGAGAAAACACAATCTTTCAAGAATTGGTATAGCAGGATGCTTTGCAGCGAGTTCACTAATTGGAAATTCAGGATGTTCGATGATGCAAAGAGATTATTTTCTTGATGAAAACGGCCAAAGACACGAAGTAGACACAAGCGATGAGCGTTTCTATTCAGATGCTGGAAATTTACTTATTCTTGTTCCAGGAGGTTTTTTGGGCGCTCTAGCATTAAAACTTGCAGCAAGCGATAGAGCTGAAAAAGTAAGAGCAGCCCAGCAGCAATATTTGATAAGAAGATTGAAAGAATCAGAACAAAATCAGCAGCCAAGAGTAAGTCCTCCTCTACAAGAAAGCCCGGTATCTATTTATCTTTGTAGAGAATGGGAAGATACTAACAGAAACGGAATAGCAGAAATTGGCGAAATGAAAGGATTAGACGGATTACCTCTTTTACTTTATCCTGTTATATCTAACTCTACTGAAGTAAAAGATGCTGCGGTTTACAGGCCAGCAACTAAATTCAATCTTATTATGAATATAGAAACTAAGTCTGGGGGAGAAATGTTTATTGATATCTACAATGTTCGTGGAGAAATTAAAACTTATTCGAAAGGAATAGACATAAACGATAGGTCCAGAAAAACATTTACTGCAGTTTTTAATGAAGGACTACCCGAAGGACTTTATCGTGGGCAAATTAAATTAAATGGTACATTAATCAACAGATTTCAATTAAACCTCGATAAAAATTTGCCGCCATACCCTGGTGTTTTTGGACAAAAAATCTCAGAAACCCAGCCTTCATTACCCACACCAACGCGCCCAGCCAGATAATTTCTTATTTAGAGAAAATATAAATATCTCAATCACTTGTCTAAATCAATGGAAAAGGGGCTTACTCAGATATACTGGGGAGACGGGAAGGGAAAAACAACAGCAGCATTAGGAACAGCCCTTCGCTCAATAAATCACAAATACAAAGTCCATTTAATTCAATTCCTAAAAAAATCCCAAACAGGAGAGCTCGATACATTATCAAATTTCTATAATTTCTCCTACAAGCAATTCGGTTCAGGCGAGTTCATAAAAGGAAAGCCAACAAAAACAGATATTAAAAAAACCAAGGAAGCTTTTCAGCATCTCAAAAAATCATTAAAAAAAGATAATGACATCGTAATCGCAGACGAAATATTATACGCAGTTCAGTTCGGGTTGATAAAAGAATCCGACGTCACAAAGCTGATAAAATCCAAGCCCGAAACAGTTGAATTAATCCTGACTGGCTCCCATGTTCCCTTTCCAAAAATCTTCAAGACAGCAGATTTAATCACAGAAATCAAAAAGCATAAGCATCCTTATGACGAGGGTATTCAGGCAAGAAAGGGGATTGAATTTTAAGTCAAGCATAGAAAGATTTATATAATAATTATACTAAATAGTTATACAATGGCATTAGAAGTAAAAACAAAAAAATGGGGAAATTCAATCGGTATAGTTATACCTATGTGGATAGCAAACAAATTAAACTTGAGACCAGAAGAGAGTATAATAATTGAGATTACCAGAAAAGAGAATGTTCTCAAGGAGTTATTCGGTGCTGTAAAATTTAAAAAATCAACAGAACAGATTCTAAAAGAGGTAAGAAAAGATCTTGAAGGTAAATGGTTGAAATAAGAAGATGTCTCGATACTTATGCCTTAGTTGAAATTGCGAAAGGCAATCCAATTTTTACCGCTTATTTTAATTCGCCGTTTATTATAACCGATTTAACCTTGGCTGAATTTTATTCCGTTCTATTGCGTGAAGAAGATGAAAGAGTTGCAGATTATTGGTTCAAGAAATTAGAGAGATACTCGCTGCAAGTTACTAAAGAAGTGTTGATTGAAGCCATAAAATTTCGATATGAACATAAAAAACAAGATGTTTCTTTTTTTGATGCAGTAGGATATGTCTTTTCTGTCAAGAACGGCTATCATTTTGTTACAGGAGACAAGGAATTCGAAGGAATGCCAAGTGTAGAATTTAAGAAGAAATAAAAATTGAATTTTAGCGCCAGGAAATCATTTTCTCAAGGAAATGAATTCCATCTCGAAAAAAAGGAATATAGGAAACATTTTCAATTCTACTGCATTGCTTTCTTAATTCTGCCTCGCCAGAGCCGACAAATACAAAAACATAAAACTGCGTTTTCTCGTGCTCCTTCGCTCTTTCTGCAATCGGCTCTGCATATCCAATTTTGTCCGAAGAAAAAGAAGGATTTACCACAACAATTTCCGGATATTTTCTCCTGCGAGTTCTAAGATATTTATTTAATTGAACAACTTCATTTTTAACGCATATTCTCTCAACAAGCTTATCAAGGTCTTTTCCGGAACTGCCGTCATAAACTCCAATTTTCATAGCTCTCTTTTTCTAAGAAGGTTTATAAGAATTTATATTCAATCTAAGCGCAAACACTTCTCATCTTTCTAGTTTCTCTTTTTTCTTAATCTCCTCGCCTTCTAATCTCGCAAGATCTTTTTCATAATACCTCGCCAAATCTTCATCTCCTCCATCAATCGCTTTTTTCAACTTCTCTTTATGAATCTCTATTTGTTTTTGCAAAGATTCAATTCCTTTTTCTAATCTTTTTTTTCGTTTCATTTTCTAATCTCGCCGAATATTCTTTTATAAAAGTCACAAGTCTTAAAATTTCTTTCTTTCTGATTTTTGTTTTCAGCTCTTTGTCCTCTCTTATTTCTCTGTAAATATAAAAAAATTTTTCAATATCTTCTTTATCAAACCCTTTCTCAAGAAGTCTTTTTTTAACAATTTCATTGCTAAATTTTTTATTCTCTAAAAGGCATTCAATCAAAGAGCAAACTCTGGCTCTCATCATTAGCGAATAAATATGCGAAGAAGAAATATCTTCTTCATCTAATTTTACAAATTCTTCAATTATTTTCACTGTTCTTCTGATTTCATCAAAACTCCACTTGAATTTTTTTAAGTCAATCTTGGAATTTTTCAATTCTTCAAGCAAGGCAGGATTAAGAAGCGTTTGAGCTTCTTTCAATATCGGCATAATCAGAAGAGGATAATTTTTTATAGTTCTTCTCACACTCTCAATCGGAGCAATTCTTAAATCAACATCCTTCAAGGCGTTCTTAATATTTTCATCTTTTTCATTAACTATCACAAATACATCAATGTCAGACTCTTTCACTTCCTCTTTTCTCGCGTAGCTTCCATAAAGATAAACTCCGATTATGTTCGGCATGAAATCTATCAACTTGCTCAAAACTCTTTTCTTTATTTCTTCAATTCCTTCCGGAAGTAAAACTACTATTTCTTTCCCGCTGTATTCTCTCGGAACATAAACTGCCGCGCCATTTCCGATTTGGACTGCTTTTCTTATAATTCTCATGGTATATACCTGTCTATACAATATTTAAATATTTGGTTGTCATGTAATTCGTGTCGTAAAGAAATAAAAAAATATTTCTATGACATTTCATAACCAATTGTACTTTTTGTTTTACCAGTGTTTAATAGGAATCCAAACTTTCTCCTTCTGATTTTGTTTTATTTTACGTATTAAACTCTCACCCAAGTCATTATAGATTACATCATCATCCCATTCGTCAGTAACAAGATTTCCCAATTTATCTTTAAAAATAAACCTATCCGACAAATCATCCGCAATACTAAAACCACACTTCCTATAAAATTCGGAATTATTTCTTTTACAAAATCCGATTCCTATCTCTTTTTTATTATCCAGATATTTTAGTATATTTTTCATGATTTTCTTCCCATAACCCTTTCCTTTAATTACTGAGACGATATCAGATATTCCAAAGATATGAAAACTATCTTCCATAAATTTAATTTTTACAGGCCGTAATCTACCAGTCGAGATAATCTTTTCATTATCACAAAGAACAAAGAAATAATCATCAAAATAGTCTTTTCTATTTTTTAACATTTCAGTATAAGTTACTTTAAAATTTTCTCTATAAATTCTATCAATTTCTCCTAATATCTCAGGTTCCATTTTTTTACCTTTTTTTATTTCAAGTCTCATCTCAAGTCTCTCCTCATCCTTCTAATCTGTTCTCTACCTAATCGCTTACCTTCTTTAGTATAAAACTTTGCTTTTTTCATTTCCCTTTTTAGATAATTGAAAGTCTCTTCCTTATTCCGACCAATTTTTTTACCAATACACAAAGATTTTCTAATTCCCTGTCTGTCCAAATTGTCCAGCATATTTGCATCAAAAACTATTTTTTCTTCAATCGTTTTAGGATTATCATTATGTCTTAATAAAGAAATTACTTTTTGATCATCAAAATCTTTCTTATTCTTGGTTACATAATCCTTCAGACCATGATATAGAATAAGGAATTCAAGTAAATCTTCGTTTATCTTCCAGATATTCTTCTTTAAAATTCTAACATTCTTCTTCAACCTAAGAATATGGGTAAAGTTATGTTCATTATCTTTTTTTGAATATACTTTTTTTATTTCATTAATATTCATTATTAGATTAGAAAATGAAATTATAAAAATCTATTGCATTTAGTCTTCTTTCTTAACTGTTTTATGTGCAAATAATTTCTTATCAAAGACAATTTTTTCTAGTCCCTCTTCCCCAGGATTTTTCCATCCCATTTCTATCCCAATCTGATTCTCAGTTTCGACAACTCCGCCGAAGTTATCGCTTTCCGGTCTTCTTATAGAAATTTCTTTCCAAATTCTAGGAAAGGCGGAGCCGACGATAAAAATGTCGTATTCTTCTGATGGATTATGTTCAGAGCGAGCGTCTGTTGAAAATAAATAGAATTTAGTTTGAGGATTGTAGTATAATGGTTCAGCTTCTCCGTATACTAAACCGCCTTGTCTTTGTTCAATGTTTTCTCTGATATCTTTGAGGCATTCGTTAAGAAGATGATAGTCTCCGACGAAGTCGGATTCGTCTCTTATGGAATTATTTTCTTCTGTCATTTTTTCTCCTTCTCTCTGATTTTTGCAACATGTTTTTCGAATTGCCTTTTATCGTTCCACTGACTTTCCTCGTAAGGTCTATGAGCAGTTTCACAGTTTTTCTTCCAACTTTCCCTTCCTCTTTCATGGAGATAAACTGCTAAACTGTTTCTGTCGTCTAATCTTGAATAAACTGCCTCGTATACTTCTTGAGGAGGCATAAGATTATGGCGAATCATTCTATCTGTCCATCTTCCTGATTCATCTGCTGCATAATACGAGTAGAATTTCTTTTTACCAAATAGACCATTAATTTCTATATAACAACTTCTGCTTTCTACTAACGCATTAAAGACAGGATCCTCTGAAAGATTATAATGAGGACAATATTTTCTAGTAGTGCCTGGAACTAACATTCTAGGATACTTCTCTTCAATTTGTCTGACGTTTATGCAATTAGATATGACTTTCGCTCGGAGGATTGCTCGTTGTTTTAATTTCTCTAACTGGACAATTTTTAATTTATTTTCGTTTGTCATTTTGTCTCCTCCATTGTTGCGACCAAATAATTTGTTCCGTAATTTGTTCCTGGTTGTCTATTTCTTAATTCCCAAACGCGATCTACTTCTCTGCCAGGCAGGTCAGATTCTACTAGACTCAATTGGGCATCTAAATTTTCAAACGGAAAGCATTGCGTACTTTTTGCGCCTTTAATTCCATTAACTAAAGTATCGTCTAATAATGTGTCTCCATCTGCGTAAAATAATTCTACGGCTGCGATTTTTCTATCTGTTGACATTCTTATTGCTAAAGTGTATCCTTTGCTTTCTGGCTTGTTCTTTCTGTCTTCTTTTACTTTTTCAACAAATATTTCATAAGGCAAGAATGTTTTTTCAAATCTTTCTCTTCGAGCTTTATGGCTAAAGCAACTGTAGTCGAATTCTGCCTTTGGATTCCAAGAGGGTCTAGTTTCGTTAGTCATTTTGTCTCCTTTTCTAGTGCAGGTTGTGACGAGGATATAGACGATTCTATTTTTTTTGCAAGCCCATCGAATTTATCTCGCACAGCGTCTGTTTGCTGAGTTTTATAAGAATTAAATGGGACATATTTTCCTTGTTCATCTAATAACAGAATGTGTCTTTCTTTATTTGCATATTCGACAACCATGAACTTTCTTGCTTCCTCAGAGGTTTCTCCAATATATCCTTGTGACGGCTGTGCGTAAACTATTGCAGGTCTGTTTTCAAGTTCACTTTTTAGATTTTTATTTTCATATTTTAAATATGTGTCGCTTACATTGCAAGAGTGGATAACTGAGGAAAGTATAAATGCATAAATCCATCCCTTCCAGAAATCGAAATTAAATTTATCTTCTTCAGTCATTTTCTTCCTCCGAATTTTCAGGAATCTCACAATGAAAAGACCATCCAAGTTCTTTGCCACTAGCATAAAAAGTAAGAGTATTCAATCCGCCATGGATATGGCTCTTACTTGCAGTTCCTTCATCAACTAGAATTTCAATTCCGGCATTAACTCTAACGAGTCTAAATGCGCCTTTTTCTTTCTCGGTCTGCGGTTCGTTATAATAAACAAAAAATTCTTTTCCTTTATCTGGAACTGCGCCGAGATACGTGAAGGGATTTCCTTTTTTTCCACCAAATGTGTCGCGAGAAACAAATCCTTCGCTTTCTAAGATACTGCAAGCTAAATAGTCTCCTTTTTCTGAAGCGTATTGACTATTTGCTCCTACTTGAACTACTTTCAATTTCTTTGTGTTTTTTTCGTTTGTCATTTTATTTTTTCTCTGTCTAATCAAAGACAATAAAATTTAGAATAAATACTAGTTAGAATTTCACCCGTATTAGTCAGGTAGTTGTTCGTTACTGAAAAATTAATAAACTAAATTATGCGCGAAAAAGGGAAGAAGTCTTGCCTCTGCTTTTCTTAGATTTTCATGATATGTTGAAGTTGTCACGCCCATTATTTTTGCTAATGCCGACAAATCTTTTTTCCTTGGAAATCTATAATACCCATTCTTTACAGCTATTTCAAATGCTTTCTTTTGCCTTTCAGGCAGAAGTGGATGAAGCATTGGAAAATAAACTTCTTTCAAATTTGTCTTCTGAAGTTTTAGTAATTCAAATTCTGGAAGTTTGTCTTTCCACTTCTGCAACTCTTTAATTAAATTTTCCAGAATCGAACGATCCCAGGCAGCCACATTCCAATATTCATATCCTTCTTTAATCACCGTCGGAGAAGGCAAGTATAATTCAGGGTTATAAAGAAGTTCATAGAATTTTTCTTCCTCAGCCACAAGAAGAACCATCTTGTTTTCATCTCTGCTTAATCTCTTTACTTTTTTACTTTTTTGTATTTCTCTAATAAATCTGTTTTGCTCGTTTTTATCCCCCTCCAAAGTATGTATCCCAAGAATAAATATTTTATTTCCTTTTTTATATCTGTCAACCGGATAAAAATAATCTACGATTTTATGATTTACTGTAGGCGGAGTATATATGCTGTCTTTATTAGCTACCTTAAATTTCAGGTTCCACATAAATTAATCAAGACACAGAGATTATAAAAATATATTGTTAGAACTCTTAAGCCCTAAACTCCTTCTCACTCCTCTTCTCCACCCCATCAACCTTAATCTTCCGAATCACCTTCCCCAACCGAATAGACTTCTCCCGCATTTCCTCCGGAGCCATATTCCCCGAAGGAACCTCAATCGAATTAATCTCAATCGTATGATTAATTGAAATTTCCTTAAAATCAGGAAAATCAAAAAATAAATCTTTAACCAGAGAAAAATCAGTCGTCTTCAGCGAACAAAAATCAGCTTTCGGCCCGTCTTCTCCCTTCGCCCCCGGCTTTCCGGACTTAGGCGCCTTGGCTTTTATTTTCAATTCGTAATCAGAAATCTTAAACGACAAAGCAAAAAAAACTTTCGGATATTTATTCATCAAACTAATAATCTTTTCCCCCCGAATTAACCCGTCAATCAAAAATTGCTTTATCCCCATGTAACCTTTCTCTCCCGCAATCTCAAAATCAAATTCCTCGCGAAGTTTTTTATTCGTCGTGACAATTACTCCCTTCATTTGCACCTCTCCAGAAATTTTCTCCAAGCATCTTCTGACAAAATAGTTAGCAAATTCAGCAGAACTTTTCACAGCCCATTTGTCTGCCTGTTTTTTTCCTTCCAATAAATATCTGTTCTCAAATCTTCCTCTGGAAAATTTCACAAAATCATCATGCACTTCAGAATCTGTTTCGTTAGAAAATATCTTGTTTATTACGTTTTTCATACAATTACTTTTCAAATAACTTTATAAATCTTTTTTACTCTGGAATATCATGGAAATACTCGAAAAAGATTTAAAAAAAATAGCAGTAATTCTTTTAATCGTTATGCTCGGAGTTCTTGTCTTTTTAATACTGAAGCCAGTTATTTTGTCAATACTTGCCGGACTCGTCTTTGCGTATATCTTTATGCCGATTCACAATTGGATATTAGTGCGCGTAAAATCTAAAACTCTTTCTGCAACACTCGTCAGTGTTCTTGTTCTTGCAATAATCTTGGTTCCACTTTGGTTTGCGATTCCCGCGATGATAGATCAGGTATTTCAGGTTTTCCAATCAACTCAAAATGTTAATGTTCAAGGATTTCTCGCGCAGATTATCCCTGGAGATTCAGAAGCAATAAGAACTCAAATAGCAGTAAGCATAAGCAGCGCGCTAAATAAACTAACTTCTTCAGTATTAACTCGATTAGGAAATCTCATTCTTGAGTTTCCAAAAATTGCTCTTCAGGTAGTAATAATCGCGTTCGTCTTTTTCTTCACACTAAGAGACAAAGAAGAATTAAAAGAATTCGCAGCAGGACTTTCGCCATTAAACAAAAATCAAGAAAAAGAACTTATCAAGCAATTTAAAGACATAACAGAATCAATTGTCTATGGTTATGTAGTTGTCGGAGTGCTTCAGGGAATTTTTGCAGGAATTGGATTCTTGGTATTTGGTGTTAATCACGTATTGTTTCTAACAGCTCTCACAGCACTATTCTCTATAATTCCCGTGCTTGGCCCAAGTCTTGTTTATTTCCCAGTATTCTTCTTTTTGATAGCAACGACAAGTCCAATTTCAGCAATAGTTTTCCTGATTTACAATCTTATTGTGGTTTCATCTTTAGACAACGTTCTTAAAGCACAAATAGTTTCCAGGAGAACCTCGATTTCGCAGGTAATTGTTTTAATTGGAATGATAGGGGGGCTTTTCGTCTTCGGTGTTGTGGGGCTTCTTCTCGGTCCGCTTATCTTGGCATATTTCCTGACAATCTTAAGAGCCCACAAAGAAAAAAATCTTTCCAGTCTTTTTAATTCATCTTAAATCTATTCCTGTATCTGCAATGTCCGCATTCAACAGTTTTGTAATTTCTTCCAATTCGGATTTTTCCGTTTAATTTAGTCAAACATTTCTTGCAAAATTTTTTTCTGTATTCGCTAAGCTTAATATTAAATTTCATCGCTAACGTTTTAATCTTCTTGACTTCCTTTTCAGAAAACTTTTCTTTTCCGAAAAAAATATCAATCTGTTCCTTTGCCTCTTTCCGAGATATTTCTTTTTTCATTCTATTCTGCTTTTTCGTTTTGGCCGTAAGCTGCGTTATTAGCAGCATTCAAATGTTTTGCGTATTTCAATTGCCAAGACAATACTCCATTTTCTCCGCTGTAATTCAAGGGCTTATCTCCAAAAAAAGAATTAAAAATTTGAATTCCTGCGCCAATTGGCAAAAATACAAAAGGCACAGCATAGCTTGCTTTTTCTATAATTCCCTCTTTTTCTAAGCGTGCGTCGTATAATTTTTTGTTTCCAATATAAAGTTCCCTCAATTCTCCGCTTTCTGTTCCAATTAATTCAATATCTCTCTTTTTTATTGCTCTCAAATTTCCAGAATCTTTCCAATATTCCACGTCAACTCTATGTCCAGGATATAATTCAATTTCTCCGGAATAAATTAGTTGCCTGTTCATTTGGCCGCATCCTGCTCCAATTCCAAGCACAGCGTTCAGCAATAAAACCATTCCAGATTTACTTTTTCTCATCGTTTCTTTGGCAAGTCAGATTCTTTATAAACCTATTCATGGAAAACCTTAAATACCCCGAACTATCAGAATTATCGAAGACGGTCACAGTAATCAGGAAACACCTGTTCCCATTCCGAACACAGAAGTTAAGCTGATTACGTTTGCTGCGTTAGTCTCCCACAAGAGGCGAAGCACAAATGCCGTCCTCTTTTTTATTTTACTAAATAAAAAGCGCAGGTCGGTTACTACCGTCCTCTTTTATTTTTGCGTCAGCAAAAAGAAAGCGCAGGTCGGTTACTACCGTCCTCTTTTATTTTTGCGTCAGCAAAAAGAAAGCGCAGGTCGGTTACTACCGTCCTCTTTTATTTTTGCGTCAGCAAAAAGAAAACGTGAAAGTTCCGCAGAACTTGATCTTTTTTATTTTATCTAAATAATTAAAATACGATAACTTTAAAATACTCATGATTTCTTCTAATCATAAGCGGATGTGCCGGAGTGGTCAAACGGGCTGGACTCAAGATCCAGTGTGCTTAGTGCCTACCTAGGTTCAAATCCTAGCATCCGCATCTTTTTTTCAAGTTCAAAGATTCGCGGGGCGTTAATCCTTAGGATTAAGTTAACTACATAAACCGAAGAACTAACGAGCTTTTTGGTTTAAGTTACGAATAGGCGTATTACCTATTAGATTTCCTTTTTCCGATTACCCAACCAATCAAAGCACCTATTAAGAAATATGGAAAAACCATTACTATTTTAAATACAATTCTTTCAAACAAATTAACAGAACTACCAAAAAAGCCCTGTAATAAAAAAGCATAAAATGTAGCAAAAATAAGAGCCCAATCAAACATGTTTCCCATATCAGATGTTTTGCCAAATACCAAATATGTTAATGCAGAAAGCAACATTAAAACTATAGGAATACTTGCAACAATCAACCCTCCCTTTAACCATGATTTCAATTTAAAATTCTCTTTTTGAATAATACTCCAGATTAAATAAGTTAAACTTTCGCAAGAAATCCGTCCTCTTTTAAGGGACGGATGAATTGCGCCGCAATGTATTTATTTCTAAATGTCTTGCTTTGAATGAGCTTGTTGTAGC
>Ga0208375_1000946_pt1 | contig 36073 bp, 38 predicted proteins | sample RifOxyD1_FD_184038 | JGI IMG/M metagenome (GOLD analysis project Ga0208375, IMG submission 184038) | Soil microbial communities from Rifle, Colorado - Rifle Oxygen_injection D1 (SPAdes) | ecosystem: Environmental > Terrestrial > Deep subsurface > Rock core/Sediment | place: Rifle, Colorado... | reverse complement strand
CTATTTATGCATCTTCTTTAGCCAAATCTGTTGACTGCACTTATTCTCACGTTGTTAAAATTTTACAGCACATGGAAACTTCCGGTCTGATAAATTTTGAAAAGACAGGAAGATTAAAATTATTAACATTAACTAAAGAAGGAAGAACAATTGCAGAGCATATAAATCAGGTGAAAAACCTTCTATAAGGCTTTTTCTAAGTCCACCGGACAACCGCGCGTGAGGCTTATAAACCAGCAATTCCTAATATTTCTATGTTTGATATGTCTGAAGTAAAAATGCTTCCAAAAAATAGGAAGCAGGGATTAACGCTTCCAAAAGAACCATCTGAAGATCTAGCTTATTTTTGCGGATTGTTAGCAGGGGACGGAAGTATCGGAATAAGATTGAAAAAGAACGATTATTATGTCAGATTGGACGGCAATCCTGCAGATGAAAAAGAACTTTATCATATCGTAGTCGTTCCTTTGGTTAAAAAATTGTTCAATTTAGATGTTCAACCTCGAACAGCCCAGCGGACATACGGGATTCGAATAGGATCAAAGGCATTAATCGTTTATCTGACTGACGTTTTGGGATTGCCAAAGAACAGAAAATATAATCAGCTAAAAATTCCTGGGTGGGTTAAAGAAAATAAACAGCTTGTCATAAGTTATATTCGTGGTCTTGCTGATACAGATTTTTGTTTAAGTTTAAAGAAAAGATACAAATCTGCCCCTTATTATCCCGTTGTCAGCGGTTCATCAGAAAGCAAGAAATTTATGGAGGAAATAGCAACAGAACTGGAACTGCTTGGACTAAAAGTATCAAGACACTATGATGTTTTTCAGGCAGATGAACGTGTTCCAAAAGGCCACACCATTACCCATAGAGTTCATATTTACGGGCATTCACAACTCATCAAGTGGATGCAAATTATCGGGTTTTCCAGCCCTAAACACTTGAATAAATTCAATTTGTGGCGAGAACGCAATGTCAATTCCAAAAGACACAAAACCATTTCGGCAATTGCGGAATCAAATAAAAAAGACCTGGCTACTCGTGCCAGGCCAGAGCACATAGCGAGAGGTGGATTTGAATACGGCAATAAGGCAACTAAGCCTCTATTTCCACCGATCTCGAGGTTATGAGCCTCGCGAGTACTCCTAGCTTCTCTATCTCGCTCTAGGAATTTGACTTCTTACGATATTTTATAAACCTTTGCTAGTAACGGGTTCTGTAGAAAATAAGAAAATAACGCAGCGCCGGCTCAGCTTGCAATATTGCAGCATTCACAATTCGCTGAAGCCCCGCAGGGGTCATCCCCCTCAGCTCAGTTTAAGATGCAACTTACTAAGCTTTGCAGAATGGCGGCAGCGTTATTTTCTACTAAGCCCTAGTAACGTTTAAATATGTGTGAGGGGGAGTTTTAATTCATTGCCGTGGTGGCACAGCCTGGTACTGCGTAGGATTGCTAATCCTATTTCCCGCAAGGGATTCCCCAGTTCAAATCTGGGCCACGGCGCTTTAATTTCTAATTGTGTTGTTGCTGTCGGGCAGCGCATTGGAGTTTTTCGTTCATGCGCTTGAGCGAAGCGAAACGCATAAGGTGCCAGCTGACTTTGCAGCTGGTGGGAATCATGGGCCATGGCGCATATTTTCTGAATGTTTAAATAATAGCTTTATTTGTCTAGTTTGTGAAATCAGCGTATGATAGGTTATTTGAACGATCTGAAGAGATTAAGAAAAGCGTAGTTAATCTTTGCAAAGACGAATCTGCAGGCTTGATTGAGGTTGGTTCCGGTGCATACGGCAGGTTTGATCAAGGTGTTGTTACAAGCGAATCAGACCTTGATTTAGCTGCAGTTTTTAATTTCTCTGCGGTAAATCTTAAAGAATGGTGCAGAGCACTTCACATTCCTTTTGATGAAGTCGCAGAAAGCTGCATAAAAGACAATGAAGCAAACATCGTTGTTACAAATTTCGGAAAAAATCCAGGTGTTTGCCTGCAAATGTTTGATGTTTCTGCTTTCAAAAGAACAACTGAGCTGTATAGGGGTGTTGAAAAAATCCTAAGAGACTCTGATTTTAATGGAAGCTCTGCACTTGAAACACTCACTTGTTTAAGAAGCAAAGACATTACAGTCAATCCAGCCCATCGTGAAGAATATCAGGGAAGAGTTGTCCAAAAAGTGAATCTTTTATACGAAGAAAAGAATCAAGATATTTATCTTGGCTCAATCTTATGGGCATTTCTTCTCGGGCCTCGCATATTATATGAGCACAGCAATAAAATGCACAATATGCTTGATGCTTTGCGCCAGAATTTTGTAAATCATGTTAAACGAATATATGGGAACAAACGGCTTTCACTTTCTGTTAACGCCGTTCTTCCAGAGCGTTTAAAATCAAAGATACCCTCTGTCGTTATCTCGGAGTTAGATGATCTTATAAGAAATCAATAAGTCCTGTTTCTCTTGTATTCAGTCCAGTTTCTTATATGCTTTTTCTTTTTATCCCTGCTTATCTTCTGCTCTCTTCTTTTAACCTGTTTTTCTGACTTGTTCTGGGATTTTCTTATCTCGTATTTTGTCGAGTCCAGGTCAAACTTCTTTTTTGCCATGTTTAATGCAGCCACGAATGCTTCATGAACTCCCTTTGGCAGATCCCAGTCATGGACATTATTCACATCAAGAACATTTCCTGCATAGATTACTTTTACATGAACGGAAAACTTGCTCCTTTTTCCGCCTTTATCATAAGGCTTAATATGAACTAAGACATCTATGTCGTTGTGCAGAGCTCTTTGAAGAACCGGAAAATATTCCTGGGCAATGCCTTTGACGATTGTCTGTTCCAGTGGCTCTAATTCTTTCAATCCTGTAAATTCCAAAAGACCCAAGGGACCCATTGCCATAAGCTGTTCTTAAGATTGGCTGTTTTTAAAGGTTTTGATGGTAAAGTTTTATATACGTGATATTTCTAATTTTAACTATGGCATTTATTTGCGGTCTGGATGAAGCAGGACGCGGTCCAATAATAGGTCCTTTGGTAATATGCGGCGTTCTTGCTAATGAGAAACAGGAAAAAGAATTAGTTGAAATGGGTGTAAAAGATTCTAAGATGCTTACTCCGATACAAAGAGAAAGAATGTTTGACAAAATAAAAACTATTGTTGAGAAATACGAGATAATAATCATTGAGCCAAAAGAAATAGATGCAGTTGTTGGAAAAGGAAAAGAGACTAATTTAAATTGGCTGGAAGCAGACAAGTCAGTTGAAATAATAAATAAATTAAAGCCAAACACGGCAATTTTAGACTGCCCGTCAGTTAACACTAAAAAATACAGTGATTATGTAAAAGCAAAAATTTACGGGAGAGTTGATATTATTGCAGAACATAAAGCGGACCAGACTTATCCTATCGTTTCAGCGGCTTCAATTTTGGCAAAGGTCACAAGAGATGATTTAATTCAGCAGTTGAAGAAAAAATATAATGTTGAGTTTGGCTCAGGTTATCCTTCTGACCCTTTGACACAGATATTCATCCAGAAAAACTGGAACAAATACGACTTTTTCAGAAGAAGCTGGAAGACTTACAAAGCTTTGGTAAGAGGGAAGTCTCAGACGAAGCTGTTCAAGGATGAATAGGTATTTCTTTATGCGCACTCAGGCAAATTATTTTCGTAATAATTATTGCAAATTAAAAAAGTCAGCGTCGGCTCAGCCTTTTAATTAAACATAGATACTACACTAACTCATTAAATACCTAAAACCTCTTCATACGCCTTCTAAACCCGTTTTAAGCCATTTTAGCGACCAAAACCTTTAAATATATTCCTTTGCTGAGTTTTATCAACAAACAGGGGTCTAAGCCATTCATGACAAAGATAAACAAACTCATAATGCACGGGTTCAAATCCTTTGCACGCCGTACAGAACTTTTGTTTAATGACGACTTCAACTGCGTTGTAGGCCCGAATGGTTCGGGGAAGTCGAATATTCTTGATGCATTATGTTTCGTTCTTGGAAAAACATCCGCAAAAGCGCTAAGGTCTGAAAAATCATCCCATCTTATTTACAACGGCGGAAAAACAAAAAAACCATCTGAAAAAGCGGAAGTAAGCATTGTCTTTGACAACAAGGACAAAACATTCCCCTATGATGTTGAAGAAATAATGGTCTCTAGGTTTGTAAGGCAGAGCGGGGTTTCTGTGTACAAAATAAACAGTCAGACAGTCACAAGACAGCAGGTTGTTGAATTATTATCTTTGGCAAAAATTGATGCAGACGGGCATAATATTATTCTGCAGGGAGATATAATCAAGTTCTGCGAGATGGGCGGAGAAGAAAGAAGGATGCTTATTGAGGAGATAGCAGGAATATCTGTCTATGAGGACAAGAAGAACAAAGCGATATCCGAATTGACAAAAGTCGAAGAAAAACTGAAAGAAGCGGAGATAATTCTGGCAGAAAGGGGAGATTATCTTAAAGACTTAAAAAAAGACAGGGATGAAGCGTTAAAATATTCTGATATGAATAATAAATTAAAGACATCAAAAGCTTCTCATCTGCACAAGCAGATATCAAGAAAATCATCTGAATTCGAGAAATATGACAATGAGCTGAAAAAAGGATACGAAATAATTGAAAAGCAAAGAAATCTGATTGCTGAGTTGAAAGACCAGATAAACAAAAAGAGGGAAGAGATTGACGGAATCAACAAAGAAATAGAGAACAAGGGAGACAAAGAGCAGGGTTCTCTGCACAAGGAAGTCGAGGAACTGAGAGTCAATATCGGCACCTCAAAAAATAAGATTGAATCATTAAAGAATGAAATAACAAAGGCAAAGCAGAGAAAGGAGCAGCTGCAGGAAAATATACGGGAAGTCAAGGATAAAATAGGCAGGATTGAAGATGAGCAGAAATCAACCCAGAAAGAGATTACTTCCAAAAATAAAGAACTTGATATGATTGTAAAAAAGATTGAGGATTTCAAGAAGAAGAACAAGCTTGACGGCGTTTCAGATATTGAAAAGAAGATGGATGAATTGGACAGGTTCGCTGAAGAAAAGCAGAAAGAAGTTTTAGAGTTAAGGCAGAAGCAGCAGAATTCCATAAGAGAAAAAGACAGATCAGAATTCCAAATCAAAGCTTTGGACGAAAAAATGGACAAACTGCTTGAGCTGGAAAAAGAGAATAAAGTTCAGATTGAGGAATTAAAGCAGAAGAAGGAAGAATTCAAGAAAGCAGCTTCAGAATTAAACCAGATCTTAAATAAAAATTCAAATGTTTCGGCTCAATTAGCGACAGCAAGAGGAAAACTGAATACCGCAAGGGATGAACTGTCAAAATTAGAGTCAAGACTGGCAGTTGTCAGGGAAGCAGATGATGTAACTAAGAAAGTTATTGAGCAGAAAGAAAAGATTAAAGGAATTCACGGAACAATCTCAGAATTGGGAAAGGTAAGCACAAAATACGCTTTAGCTTTGGAAATAGCTGCTGCAAACAGGATGCGCTCAATTGTAGTTGATTCTGATTCGACAGCGCAGAGATGTATAGAGTTTCTGAAAGACAAAAGGATAGGTATCGCAAATTTTGTTCCTTTGAATAAAATAAAGTCAAGACCGATTGATGATTCCATGAAGAAATTTGCAGATCAGGAAGGCGTCATAGGATTTGCAGTGAATTTGGTAACTTTTGATAAAAAATATGAAAATGCATTTAACTTTGTATTTGGTTCAACACTAATCGTTGAAAATCTGGATGTTGCCAAAAAAATAGGCATAGGGAAAATTAGAATGGTTACATTAGACGGAGATATTGCAGAAGCTTCCGGACTTATGCAGGGCGGATTCAGGGAAAGAAAAGGCAGGATAGGATTCAACCAGCTGGAATTGGATGAGGACCTTAAGAAGTTCCAGTCGCAGGTTTCCGACGGAGAGCAGTTAATCACAAGGCTGGAAAAAGAAAGAGAAGATACTGAAAAGCACATCTCCAGGTTAAGAGAATTCAAAGCTAATGTGGAAGGGGATATCATTAAGCTTGAAAAAATATTACATTTGGAATCCGACGATACAGATGCTTCTAAAAAAATAAAGAAAGAGCAGGAATCAATGCTGACAAAATTGGATAAGGAAATTGACAAAATTAACCAGGATATTTCAGATATTAATCTTAAAATATCCGATGCTAAGACTGAAAAGCAGGAGCTAAGGGATAAAATAACTCAGTTGAGAAATCCAATTCTTTTGGCAGAATTGAACACATTTGAAGAAAAAAGAAACCAATTGAAGGAAGAAATGATGAAATTGGATGTCATGTTTAAAGGATTTGAAACCCAGATACACACTATGCTTTCGCCTGAGACTGAAAAGACATTCTCGATTATAAAACAGCACGACAAAGAAGAGGAAGAGTTTACTTCAGACATATCAAGATTAAAATCAGAGATTGATAATAATTCTAAGTTATTGAAGGAGAAGGAAGCTTTGGAAGAACAATTCATGAAGCAGTTTAAGGGATTGTTTGTGAAAAGAACAAAAATTGACGAAGAAATTAACGTTTTATCTGATAAAGTTGAAGACTCTGGAGAAAAACAGAGAAAAGTCGAACTTGAAGTAAATACGAGTAAGTTAGAGTCTGTAAGGATTTCAACTGAATTGGAGGCGATTAAAAGCGAATATGCCCAGTTTGAAGGGATTGAACTGGATTTAGAAACGTCAGAATCTGAATTGAAGAATCAGATATCCAAATATGAGAATCAACTGGCTAGAATGGATTCTGTCAATCTTAAATCTCTTGAGATGTATGACATTATGCAGAAAGAATTTACGTCTTTGACGGAAAAGAAGATCCAGCTCGGAACTGAAAGAGAAGATGTTTTATTATTGATTAATGAAATAGAGACCAAGAAGATTGAATTGTTCATGAGAAGCTTTGAAGCGGTTAATGAGCAGTTTAAGACTTCATTCTCGCAGTTATTGCACAAAGGAGAGGCTTTCCTGAAATTAGAAAGTCCTTCTGATCCTTTCTCAGCAGGAGTCGAGATCAAGGTTAAATTGAGCGGTTCTAAATTCATGGATATTAGAAGCTTGAGTGGAGGAGAGAAGACGATGACTGCCTTGGCTTTCATATTCTCGATACAGGAATTCGAGCCTGCCTCATTCTATATTCTTGATGAGGTTGATGCTGCTTTGGACAAAGCAAATGCAGAAAGACTGTCTAATTTAGTCAATAAATACTCCGAAAAAGCACAGTATATCATGATTTCACACAATGACGGCGTCATTGGTTCTGCAAAGACGCTTTATGGTGTGTCTATGGATGAGCATGGTGTGAGTAATGTTGTTAGCTTGAAATTGTGATAATGTTTTTAAACAATAAGTGCTAATCTTAGTTTATGTCCAGAAAAGAGGAGTTTTTATCGTTCTTTGTGATTTCACTAGCTTTAGTGGCATCTTCTGTTATGATTTACATGCTTAAAACCCCTTCAATAACTGGAACTGCTGTTCTGGAAAATGACTCCGCATCGGCAGTAACGGTTGTTTCGCTGCTGATTCTTTCAGGTCTGATGGTTCTGATTGGAGCGATATTTGCAATTAATAATCTGCATAAAGAAACAGAGCAGCACAAAAGCTTAATGATTAGAAGAACTTTGCTGCCAGAACATCCAAACATGAATTTAGTAACTTACATAATGAACGCGAGAAGAAATGGATTTAGTGATAAATTAATAATTGAAAAATTAAAGGAAGAAGGCTGGAAGAAAGAGATAATAAATAAGTACCTGTAACTTACACGAACTCAGCAAACAACGCAGGCCAAATTCTCGTAGTAATAATTACAAGCTAAAACTTATTAATCAATAATTCCGACAGATGTCGGAATGTGCCCACTGGACAAGTCCGCCAAACACTTTTAAACAGTAATTTGCTTCTAAATTGGATGAAATACTACGTAGATACCTCAATTTGGTTAAACTTATTCAAAAAAGAAGGAGATGAAACAAAGGGAAAGCCATACTGGAAAATTGCTGATGAATTTTTGAAACTAATGACAAACTCGAAAAACAATGAAATAGTTTACTCTTTTGTTGTTCTAAGAGAACTAGAGATAAAATTATCTAGGCCGGAGTATGGGCAGAGAAAAAAAGAAATTGTAGATGAAAGAAGATTCATTTGCACAGACGTTTTGCAAGAGGATAAAAATTTTGCAAGAAAATTAGAATCTGAATATCATTTTGAAATGAGTTTTTACGATTTACTGCACCTTGCTGTTGCAAGGCGAATTGGAGCAACAATTATCACAAGAGACAATAAGTTAATCGAAGTTTGCGAAGAAAATAATGTTCCTGCCAATAAGCCGGAAAATATATTATCTTCCATTTAACCACTCAAGGGATGGATATGGGTGTTCTTTAGAAAGTTTCTTTCTAATTTCTCTTACTTCTTTAACAGAATCTCCTGTGTTTGGGATGGTTCCTATCATTCGATGAATACGTTCGCTAGTTGTCAATTTTCTCAGCGCATCTCTTATTACATCAGACCTGTTGTGATACATCTTTTTCTTGACTAACTCATCTATTTCAGACACCAACGTTTCCGGTAATCTTGCTTGTACAACTTCCATAATACATGTGTATTACAATTGCTATTTAAAGTTTTCTATTGGTATAATCCCGACAAAAGTTATATGAATTCAAATAATTAAATAAAATTAACTAGGGCAGAAGATGGGAAAAGCAAAATGCTTAGTACTGATGGACAAAAAACGCCCGAACTGAGTGAGTCCACACCACCAACCATTCAGAGCTAATTTTAATAAATCAAGAATAAAATAAAAAAGAATTACTTCAGCAATAACTGAACATTATTTCTGTCATATTTCCAGGTTTCTGGAAGTCTTTTTGATCTTTTGTAATACTTAACAATTCTTCCAATCTTGGATTCCGTTATAGTCAATCCGCGTCCGGCAGACATATCTTGCTTGTTTCTTTCTATATGTTTCTGTAACTCGATAACATGTTTTAACAAAGCAGTCAAATCTTCGGGCAATTTCATCATTGCGTTTTTCTCTCTTAAAATTTCTGCTATCTGCTTTTTTGTTGATGCTTTAACATCCGGAATTCCGTAAGAATCTCTCAAAGTCATCCCTATCTGAGAAGGTGTTTTCCCTTCCTTTGCTAATTTAACAATCAAAGCTTCCACTTCTGCAGGTTTGTATGACTGCCAGGTAGGTGCTTTTCTCACTGATGGCCTTGTTGAGCCGGCCTGTCCTTTTCTTCTCGAATAAACTCTTGCCATATTTTATCTCCTCGAGCGGAATAGAAGTTTCTTCTTCTCCAGCATACACAAGCAATGTGCGCGGCAAAGCCGTGCAAGGTTCACTAATCGCGAACCCTAAACCGGTGTATCTCTCGATAATATTATGAAAAAGAGGTTGTTTATAAAGGTTACTTAATCCGGCAGTTAAGTATTACAAAAATGACTGCTGATCAGTTTAAGCAATTTTTAGAAGAAAACAGAAGGCAGGTAGATGAAGCAGCAAAGAAGTTTGAGCAACATCGTGTTTTATTCAATAAAAAAATGAAACGAGTCCTTTCAATTCTGTAATTTATTATTGAAATATCTTCTCTAAATCTCTCTTTGTGACTTCTTTAAACATTCCTTCTTTTACATTAGGCAAAAATAGTCCGCCAATTGCAGTTCTTTTCAGCGTTAAACATTTCGCTCCAACTGCTTCAATCATTTTACGAATCTGTCTTTTTTTGCCTTCTTTTATTTTAATTTCATATTCAAACTGTCCTTTTTTCTCAATTTTAGCAGGCAGACATATGTAGGGTCTGTTATCAACTTCTATTTTAACTCCTTTTTTGAATTTTTCCAAACCATCCGGATAAATTATTTTGTCAACTGCTGCAATATATGTTTTCCATATATTCTGCTCTGGTTTCAAAATAGCGTGCATTATTGAACCGTCATTTGTTACAATAATTAATCCAGTCGTATCTACATCCAATCTTCCAATTGTGAATAACATGTTCTGTATTTTAGGCTCTAATCTAAACAAACTCAGCACGTTTGGAGTCTCTGTTTTCTGGCAGGAATATCCTTTTGGTTTATTCAGCAGAAAATAAACTTTTTTATCAACTAATTTCACAGGTTTCCCGTCAATTGTCACTTCATTCGGTCTTGCCTGATAATAGATGTCAAAGACAGAGTTTCCATTTACTTTGACTCTTCCGCTTCTGATTAATTTAGTTGCTTCTTCTCTTGTCTCAGCGATTCCTGCTCTTTTTATTATCTGGATTAATCTTGGCTTGTTCATTTTTAGTTTAAGTTAAGTTAGTACCACTCTCTTATTACAATTTTGCTATCGGTTTGACCCTTGCTTGTTTAGCAGACTGCCGGCGCCCCGTAAGGGACATCATTTCCCGGCAAAATTATTCTCATCATTTAATAGGCCTCACATAATGATGGCAAAATAGTTATTGGTGCAGGTGCTAACTTATTAATGTTAAACCTTACCTTTGCTCATTTTCTTTAATATAATATATGTTGCCTTAACATCATCTTCATTATAATTTAAAATCTTCTTCAATACTTTCTTATCCTTGTTCTTGTTCCACTCATCAAACCAAAGCATAGAATTTCCACCTGAAGCATCTGTGCTTCTCCACTTGAATTTGAAATACTTCGCAATTTCCTTTAAGCCGTAGGATGTCAAAGGCAGAACAGCGTTTTTCTTTACAATCTGGTATAAATCAACCATTTTTGAATTAATATCGTTTCTTATCGAATCATCAATCTTGTATTTGTCAAATAACTGCCTGAACATTGATTTTTCATAAGGTCCGTAATGATAAAGGATATAGTCTTTCAATCCTAATAAATATTCAATGAAATCATTAATTATTTTCTTTTCATTGTCTCCTGAAAGGAAATACCTGAATTTTTTCTTGTGCCAAATCCCGATCAGATAAAGTTTTCCGTCTTCTGTTGTTTCAATGTCAAAGCAGATATGATTCTTTGTTTTAGGAAGGTTAATTTTGCTGATTTTCGCTTTTCCTGAAATAATCACTCTGGCATAATTCTTCCATTTTTCAACTGTTTCCTCTGTCGCTTCAGTTAGCTTGGCAACTTTTGAAGTATTGGCTTTTATTAGGTTATTCAAAGTCAAAATTTCGTTTTCAATCAACTTGTAATGCATCGGCCTGGATAATCCATAAATCAGGGAAACATCTTTTTTCTTTTTAGCCAGAGGAATACAGACTTCTCTCCATGGGCAGTCCTTGCATACTCCGTCAATGTGCATCCCATATTCTAATCCCTTGCACATCAGATCAATTTTTGTCAATGCTGAATTAAATTTGTCTTCAATCTGTGTCAGGTCAACCGTCTCGGAATTTTCTTTAAGAATCAAGATACCTTTCCCCGCATCAAATCCCTGCGCTTTTTCCAAAAGCATATTATAGAATTTGACCTGCATTATCTGCTCTTCTTTGCTTTTTGCGCTTGATTTTATGTCTGCTGCGACATAATGATAATCCCCGAATCTTGACTTTCCTTTCTCTTTAATCAGCAAATCAGGAATCCCAAGATAATTCCTGTCTTTCAGAACACCTTGGTAAATATAATCGGCTCCAATCTGCATCAATTTGACAGTTTCTAGAAATCCTTTGCTGAAATCTCCCCATTTGTAAAATGGGCGGGAAACTTTCAGCTTAGAGATTACTTCTTTTTCATGTTCTCTGCCGGCTTCCATTAGCTTTTTAGAGAAATCAGAGAACGGAAGCATTAGAGATTTGTCTCTATTGTGCTTGTTGTATACTTTGTACGGGCACATAAAATACTCGAAAACATCACTTGCTTCAATCATATTGTTTTGAATTTACTCAGTCTTTAAAAACAATAGTTTTTTGCCAGTAGTTTAAAACTATAACCAGATGCTGCACCCCGGTCGGATTTTCGTATTAATTACTAATTAAAAAAGTTTAAAGTTGGCATTGACTTAATTCCTTCTTTATCAAGCTGAATATACCGCAATCTCGGCTAAACCAGGCGATAGGACGTTCTCCTGCTGCAGGTAATTATTTTTATATTGGCTCTCGTAATAATGGTGCCAAATCTAACAATGCTTTACAAATCGGCGGCGAAAATAAAGCCTCATCTGACCTGCAAACATTTATAAATTAAAGTGTGCTTGTTACCTATATGGCAAATCTGGTGATAGCACAGGTTCTTTTGACGTTCGTTTTAGGGCTTTGGCTTGCTGCAAAACTTCACGACAGTCCTTTAATTAAGTTTTTTGGAAGAAATGACTGGTTTGTCGGATCATTTTTAGCATTAGTTGGTTACATGAATTTCTTAAGCTACTCGTTAGATTATCTTAGAAATCTGAACATAGTCCTTATTGTTGTTGGAGTTTTATTGATTCTTGTTTCTATCGCAGATGTCGCTAAGAGATGATTAGTGTTTGAGTAATAATTCTTATGCGAGCGAGGGCTTTTGAACTTGTCGAGATTATCCCTTGCCCACTGGACAACCGCGCGTGAGACTTATAAATAAGCAAATTCTACTTATTTTCTATGTACAGCATAAAATCATCAAAAGGAACGTATAAAGGAAACATCGGCGAATTCATGTTTGCGCAAGCTTGCAAATATGTATTTATTACTAAATTTCATGGAAGACATAAATATTTTCCAGTAATCCAAAAATATCTTACTGAGCAGCAGAAAGAGTTTCTTTTTACTAATTGGTATTCTATCGATGCCATAGAAGTTAAGTTTAACGAAGGTGTCTTTTTATATGAAATTAAAACACAAAGTCATTTGAATTATCGTTTACCTAATTGGAAGCCAAAAGCAACTGAAAGAAGTATTAAGATTTATAAAGAAGCAAAGAAGCTTGGGTTCTCTGTAAAACTGGCAATTGTGGAGTTATACAACAATTGGGAATACGATATCGTTATTGATGATTTCTCGGAGAATCTTGTATGTATCGATAAAGCTAAAAAATATGATTCGGCATACTCTTTTTGATTATGCGAGCGAGGGCTTTATTTAATGGAATATATAGCCCCGCTCGGATTCGAACCGAGGTCTCAGCCTCCAGAGGGCTGAATGATTGGCCACTACACTACGGGGCTTTAACGAAGTTAAAGCCGCATAGGTTAGTTTTAAATATTGTGGTTCTTAAATAAGCTCTATGAGGAAGATAGACAAGCTTCTGTTCGGTACTTCAGGCATTCCTTTAAGTGTAGAAGGAAATACTATTGACGGAATAAAAGGAGTGAAAAAGCTTGGATTGGGAGCGACAGAAATGCTTTTTGTTCACAGCATAAATGTTTCAGAACAATTGGCAAAAGAAGTCAGAAAAACAGCAGAACAAAACGATGTTGTTCTGACATGTCATGGCTCTTACTACATAAATCTTAATTCTCAGGATAAAGCGAAGGCAAATGCCTCAATCAAAAGAATATTGGATTCTGTAAGAAGGACAGGTGAATGCGGAGGCTGGAGTGTTGTTTTTCATCCGGCATTTTACATGGGGCAGAGTCCTGAAAAAGTTTATGAAACAGTTAAAACACACATGACAAAAATCAGCAAAACATTAAGAAATGAAAATGTAAATGTGTGGATAAGACCGGAAACAACAGGAAAGGCAACTCAGTTCGGAACTTTAAAAGAACTTTGCAGATTAAGCCAGGAAGTTGAAAACGTTCTGCCATGCATTGATTTTGCCCATATGCACGCAAGAACAGGCAAGGAAAACACTTTGACAGAATTTAGAGCTCAACTGGCTTTAGTTGAAAAAACACTTGGCAAAGAAGCATTAAAAAATATGCATTGTCATGTTGCCGGCATAAATTACGGCGAAAAAGGAGAAAAGAATCATTTAAATTTAAAAGACTCAGATTTAAACTATCACGATTTAGTCAAAGTGTGGAAAGAATTTAAACTTCAAGGGGTTATAATCAGCGAGAGTCCGAATATTGAAGGTGATGCTTTATTGTTGCAGAAGGAGTTCAGAAGATGACGATTCTTCTATGTCCGAGATGCAGTTCAACAAAACTAAAAAAATATGTTTACATGGGTGCTGAATGTTTTAAATGTTTGAACTGCAGTTATGATTCCTGCTCTGATTTGGATTCATTTCCAACGCAAAGAAATTCTCAAAGAGAAAAAAGAAGATTTAGTCCGTATAAGGCCGGGAGAAAATGAAAGTTTGGGATGAATTATTAAAATTAAATATTGGAAATAAAGAAAAATTTCAAAGTTTATTTTCTTATTATGTTAATAAAATAAAAGAAGGAAAACTTGATTTGTCCCCGGGAGAATTCTTGACGATAAAGGTGATTATTTTCTATCCATCGAGGAGAACAGACTTGGATCTTATTTTGTCCATGTAGTTCCAAAAGAAGCATATTCTCTATTCAAAAAAATGCCGTCAAATCAGTTTCTTGGATTTTCTGTTGTTGCCGGAAAATACAAAAATAAGGATGTGCGAGTTAGCTGTTTTGGTGTTGAATGCGGAAAGTTAGGAAGATCATTATTCAGGTAGATTATTCTTATCCGGCAAGGGCTTTATTCTCAAAAATATAACTGGCCTCAGCCACTTATCCAGACCTCAGAACCTTCGGTTCCGAGACCTCCGATGCTCCATAAATTTTTCTTAGAAAATACTAGCCCCAGCCGGATTCGAACCGACGTCTCTGGCTCCAAAGGCCAGAATGATTGACCGCTACACTATGGGGCTGTATGTGGTGTTATGGTCAGGAGCATATTTAAAATGTTTGTGGTTTAAGGCAGTACTAATTCATAGAAAGATTTTTATATACCTGTCCCAATTTTGATTTCATGACACCCCGAATGATGTTTGTATTGCTTATTCTATCTGTATTTTTGGTCGCTTGCTCTAAGACTGAAGTTGTTAAGATTGATACTGGCAGTGCTGAAGAGCCAAGCACACCAAATACCACTACAGAGCCGAATGCAACAACTCCTTCGGCAACAGAACCTATTGCCCCGTCTACGGGTGGAGCAGCTGTTGCAGCAGAAGCCGGAAAGACTGCAAAAAAATGCGATGATTTGGACTTAAATGATCCGGAAACAGTCGGAAAGGTAATAGTTACATACACAGATGGAACAACAAAAGATTACTATGACACTTGTACGGATATAATTTTAACTGAATACATCTGCGAGGGAAAAGACGTAAAAAGCAAGAATGTAATCTGCGAAAAGGAATGTTTCAATGTCAATGTTCAAAATCAGGCATCATGTCCTGGCTGCAGAGTAGGATTCTGCGTAGATTAGTTAAATTTTTATAGTTTAATTCTGAAATATCATCTATGAAACAAATCTTGCTTTTCATGATGATTTTCTTGGTGGCGTGTTCTTTGCAGCAAACAGAAGAAAAACCTTTGTCGCCAATCAAAATACAGACACCCAAAGTTCCAACTCAGACAGATGTACAGACTCAAACCCAGGCAATAACACAAACGCAAGATGATTCCGAGATAGTTGTGAAATGCAATTCCACGAATGGAGAGGCGATTCTTTATTATAAAAATGGTCAAAAAGAAAGTTTTGATCCTGTCTGTCCCGAAAAAAACGTGGAAGCATTTACATCATTCAGACGGGAATATTATTGCGATGGATTGAATATAAGATCAAGATTGACTCGCTGCACAGGGAATCTAACTTGTTATAAGGGAGAATGTGTTTAAGCCGCGCCCTGGTCAAATGTTTTTAGTAATTAAGCCTCGATGCAGGTGCTAACTTTTAACTAATTCTCTAAATCCTATACTGTTTTAGAAATTCTTCTTCCACGAAATGCAATTTTCCAGGAACTACTAAGCAATAAGGCGCATCTCCGAATTTGAAGTTCATGATATCTTTTGCCTTTCCAAACTTGATTTTTTCATCTTTTGAACCAAGCTTTGCAGCACCAATTACCATTGTATTTTCAGTGAATATTTTTTCATTTCTTTTCAGCTCAATCTTCAGCAAATAGCGGATTGCTTCTGAAATTGTCAGATATTTTCCCTCTAATGGCTTCAGATCAAGAAGCATTAAAGTATGGTAATTTAACTTAAGATTGTCTTTAAGAACATCATACGGAGTCTCAACTGTGAAATTTCCTTCTTCAAATGGAATAGAGGTTGTTTTTCCGAATTTATACAATTGAAGGCCGGTGATTCCAATTGCATTCAGAACAGATGCATTATGGATCACTTCGATGTCAATATCATTTTCTTTTGCCCTCATAATAAGATCAACATGAGTTGTTGCAGAAAGAGGATCTCCAATGACTAAAAATGCAACGTTTTTTGTTTTTGCGTTCTCTAGAATCTTGTTTGAATCCTGTTCAACTAAAGTTCTGTTTGCTCTGATTATTTTTTTCCCGTAAAATTCTTCCAGTCTTTCAACAGGAACCTGTAATTTTGATGTATAAATCTCAAGAAAAACTTCATCACTTTTTTTAATCGCTTCCAATCCTTTTACAGTAATGTCTTTTTCGTCATTCAGCCCAATTCCAATCAGATAAAGCATTTTTGCCCTCTAGTACATGTATTTGTATACTGCAATATATATGTTCCTTTATAAAAATGTTTTTATACCCGCATATATAAATAAAATATAGAATTTAAGAGTTTTTTTGGCGAAAAACCCTTAATGATGAGTTTTGGCGAACTCAAATTGGTTTCTAAAGAGAAGGTAGGCTAGACTACTATATAAAGTTTTTGGTAGTTCAGGCTATATCTCAACAAAACAATAAAAAAAGAAAAGGCAAAACCTAAAGGGGGCAAGACAAAAATGGACTTTATCGTGCAAAACGCAATGGAAACTGCTGGAAAAACAAAACAGTTTAACAGCAGTCCGGGTGAACTTGATGTTGGACAAGCAAACATTAAAGTTATCGGAGTTGGAGGAGCAGGTAACAACATGGTTACTTGGTTATACCAAAAAGGCATCTCAGGTGCCGAAATTATCGCTTGTAACACAGACCAGCAGCACTTAAATGTAAGTGAGGCAGACAGAAAATTCCTGATCGGAAGGGATACAACCAGAGGATTAGGAGCAGGCGGATTCCCGCATGTCGGTGCAGAGGCGGCAAAAGAAAGCCTTAGTGCATTGAAAGATCATCTTAAGGATGCGGACATGGTATTCGTTTGTGCAGGTATGGGCGGAGGTACTGGTACTGGAGCAGCTCCTGTAGTTGGTGCACTCGCTAAAGATTCCGGCGCAATCGTAATTGGCACAGTGACCATGCCGTTCAAGATTGAAAGAGCAAGAATTGACAAAGCAGAGTACGGTTTGCAGCAGCTCAGAAATGTCTGTGACACTGTAGTTGTCATTGATAACAACAGATTGGGCCAGATTGCCGGAAATTTACCGGTAAAACAGGCTTTTGCTGTGGCTAACGAACTGGTCTCAACAATGATCAAAGGAATTGTAGAGACAATCGCAGTTCCGTCATTAGTTAACTTAGACTACGCTGACGTTAAAGCAATCATGACTTCAGGAGGGGTAGCCTCAATAGGAGTCGGCGCTTCAGACACTCAGAAAAGGGTTGAGGAAGCGGTAAAGGGTGCATTAAGCAACCCATTGCTTGACATAAGCTATGAAGGTGCAACAGGTGCAATCATCCATGTACATGGAGGACCTGACCTTACACTTGATGATATCAACAGAGTAGGCGAAATGATTACTGAAGCGATGGACGCTGACGCTAATGTTATCTGGGGCGCAAGAGTCACGGATGACATGAAAGGAAAGCTTACGGTTATGACAATCATAACTGGAGTTAAGTCACCATGGCTGTTAGGTAAATCAGAAACAAAAAGACCTACAGGCATGACGGCTCAGATGTCAAAAGAGCTGGGCATAGACTTAATCAGGTAAGCGCGGTAAAGAAAAAGTAGAGGCCTTTTCATGTTCTTGCCTTCATTTTTCTTAACCACCCCCAATGATAAGCAAGTGAAGGCATGCCTTCACACCAGCAATGGTGTGAAGATTTTTATTTTTTTTAAGTTTTATACCTTTTATCTAAATTAATGAGGTAATCTATGGAAGAAGAATCAACAGAAGAGTATCCTTTGCAGGAACAGATCGACAGTTTGGATGTTTCTATTACTGCTTTGATTGATATGCTCGTTGAGAAGAAGCTGTTTACTCAAAAAGAATTTGATGATAAAGTGGCTACATATTACGAAGAAGATAGTGAAGAAGGGTAGAAATTAATTATTAATAAATAATTTTCATTCTGTAATTACTACGAAGAAAATCCGGCATTGGCTGCTTAGCTGAGTTCGAACAGAGCAAAACCTATGCAAATTTTTAATTAAATAATTACGCTTAACATCGCGATTAAGAGAAGTTTTTGCGTAGCAAAAATTTGGGAAAATTGCGAGCCGAGCAATTTTCCTTTTATCCCTTGTTATATGACCCGAACGAAACGAAGTGTAGTGAGAGCGCAGCGTGGTGCGAACGATAGTTAGCAAGTTGCGTAGGGGTCGCCGTCTATTCTTTAGTCGCAAAAACATTTATCCAAGTATCTTTTTTCTCATCAATCAAGACTTTGACAATTTTAAAATTACAAGACTCAATCAGATTTTTGAATTCATCTTGAGTATAGAAAGCAAAAAATTTTGTTCTTCCTTTATATTCATCTTTCTCGACAAACTTTTCTTCATTTCCCTGTTTAACGGAGAGATAGATGAGTCCAGCAGGTTTGAGTATTTTTCTGAAACCAAGCAAAGTATTTTTCGCATCTTCTTTTGGAACATGTAAAAATGAAGCACAAGCCCAAATGCCATCAAAAGAATTTTCTGGAAAATCAAGATTTCTCATATCCATTTGCATAAATTTGGCATTTGGTACATTTTGAGAAGCCATTTTTACGAAATTGAAAGTTAAATCAATTCCAGTAACTTCTAAATCATGTTCAGAAAAATACTTTGCGTCCCTGCCTGGACCACAACCAATATCCAAAATTTTTTGCCCTTTCAAATTTTGAATGAAAAAATCTGCAATAGTTTTTATCTCATTTATATCAAAATGAGTCTTGTAATAATCTTCTGCAAGTTCTTCATAAGTCTTGATTGTTTTTGCGACTACATTATTTTTATCTGTCATAAACATTGATTATTTGATAAAAGTTATAAATGTTTCTTTAAGGCGACCCCGAAGCAATTTCATATAACATCGGGCTTATGCGAAGTTCAATTTCCTCAAAAATTTCGACCTCGTGAGGATTTTCCCCATATGGCTGGAAAATCCGAACAGAGATGGAAAATTTTGAGAGCTGGAAAAAATTTGGGAAAATCACGAGCCGAGTGATTTTCCGTAAAATGCCTGTTAGCCGACCCGACCGAAGGGAGAGTGCAGCGTGGTTCGGAGCGTAGCGGAGAAAGTATTTTTCTCGCAGAAGATTCCATTGTCATTGTAGTTTTTTAGATTTAATTTACTAATCAATACCGAGCAAAGCGAGACTAAAGTTTGGGGACTTAAGAGTAGATTTCTTTGATTCAAATGCAAGATTATTTAAACAATATAGATATTATTTCCATTATGAAAAAGAGGATTTGTTTTATTATCTTACTTCTATTTGTCTTGGTAGGCTGTACCGAGTCTCCTGGAGTACAAGACCAACCATCTGAAGATATTGCTGATGTTGTACAATTTCCTGAGCAAGAAGGAGTCATAGATTCTCCTGAAGCGAATGAGTCAGATCCGATTGTTAAGGAGGAAATATTAGATGAGGATAAAGTTCAACATGAACAAGATACAGCACAGAAATTATCAACAGGTTGTTCGCGGACATTCTCTCCAACATTGTCAACAGGACCTCATTATGATGGAGCGTTGTTTGACGCTCACTTTCATATGCCTATGTTGATTGATTTTAGTAAAATTGAGGGGCTTAGTATAGAGCATGAGACGAATGCTATTAGAGAGCCTGTTTTAGGAAAAGATGTCAGCTTGGATAAGATTTTATGCAACTTTGATAAAGAGAAAGTGAAGGGAGCAATTGGGTTTGTTGTCGGAGTAGAACAATTGTTGGAAGAAATGTTAGAGATAGCAGAGTCTATGAAAGAAGAATCCTCAGGAAAGATTAATTTATTCTTAATGCCAGTTATGTTTAGTACAGAAGGTTTGGAGAGCATTGAGAAGTCTAACAAAGGTCTGTTTAAAGGTTATGGAGAAATGGCTTTTTATGATCAATATTATGCCAATGCACTACCTGATTCTCCGGTAGTAATGGAAACATATAAAGTGGCTGAAAAACACAATTTGATTGTTATGATACATCCAGGCAGAAACCAAAAATCAAATATTGAAAATGTTTTACAAAAAAATCCTAATGTAAACTTTTTGCTACATGGTTTTGAAATCGAAAATGATATTGTTGATTTAATGGATAAATATCCTAATGTTTACTTTTCAATAGATTCAGCTGTATTGTATGCTATGCAAGGATTGTTTATGGGATCAAAGGAACAATTTGTTTCTAGATTTGAACAGGAATTTGACGTAAATATGAACAGGGCAGTTAACAAATGGAAATCTGCTGTTGAAAAGCATCCAGATAGATTTATGTGGGGATCTGATAGGGGTCTGCCATGGCATTATGACGAGGATGTAAGTATTTTATTTGAAGAATTCGGTAGAGCATTTATTGCCAGATTAGACCCCGCTGTGCAAGAAAAGTTTGCTTATGAAAATGCAGAGAGGCTGTTACAAGGTTAAGGGAGAATGGTAAAATAAAAATTGTGATAGAAAATGAAAAAGAACTGATTATTTTAATTATTGTTGAAATAGTAATCATAATTTTGGGCGTGGTTGGTATTTTAGATAATAAAAAGAAAAATAAAAGCGGGGTTTAGCCGCTTCCAGAGTTGCTGCCGGAGCTTTCTGATCCGCTGCCAGATGAATCACTTGATGATGAATCGTCTGAGCTTCCGGAATTATCTTCTGTCTCCGAAGAGCCGTCATCTGAGCTTTCAGATTCGTTTTCTGCTTCAACTTCAGTTTCAGCAGAGTCATCGGCATCTTCTATGCTCTTTGCTTCTCTTTCAGCCAATTTTTCACTGACTTTAGCGGCCTTTTTTTCTAACGCAGCAGATCTTTTTTGAACTTTTTGTTCAAGTTTTTCTGCTTTTTCAGTTAGTTTAGCCTCATCTCTGCCTCTTTCCTTGGCTTTTGCAGCTTTAGCTTCTATCCTGGCCAAAGTGTCAGCCTTCTTAACTTTCCATTGCTCGAAATTCTTCACAAGGCCGATAGTTTTTGACTTAAATCTTTCAGCCTGCTCAGTCTTTCCTTTTGCAACAAGGAAGCTATAGTGCTGTGTTCTTCTTTGTTCAATCTTACTGATAAGATCAAGTTTTCTTTCCTCCTGGAAAGTGAAAGCCAGTCTTATTCTGTCAAGAGCTGAATCAAGTGTAGAGTATTCTTTTCCAACCTGAACAGTTGTTGTTTCTGTCGTTGTCTCTTCTTCAGCTGTTTCAGTTTCAGCCTCTAAAGGCGCATCCGATACTGCTGCTGCGTCCTCGGCTGATGCTACAACAGGAATTGCTTCAGTTGCATCTCCTGAGATGACCTCAGCATCTGCTGCTTCAGTTACTTCAGCCGTTACTCCTTCAGTTGATACATCAGCTGTCTCTTCAGCTATTGTTTCATCTGTCGTGTCCTGTGCAATTACTGAAACTGTGCTCAGTAAAAACATAAGAACAACAAATATGCTTAGTGTTTTCATTGTTTTCCTCCGCTTTGTTTTTGAACGGGAGCTTCGACTCTTTCCCGAGTCTTGTTCTGCTCCATTTTAGCGATTATGTCCTGCTTGTTGGCTTTCCACTGGTCAAAGTTTTTAACCAGTCCTATTGTATTGGTATTGAACCTTTCAGCCTGATCAGTCTTTCCCTTTTCAAGCAAAAACTGGTAGTGTGCCTGCCTTCTTTCCTGAATCTTGTTTATCAGTTCAAGTCTTCTCTCTATCTGCTGTGTGAAGGCAAATTTTATCCTGTCTATCGCTCTTTCGAGTAAAGAGTATTCTTTTCTGTCTTTGGCTTCAACTGAGGTGTTTGCCTGTGCAAATGCAAAAGGCATAGCTAACAGCAATAATGCTATAATCCCAAACATTAGTCTTTGTTTCATTGTTTTTCACAGCGTTTTCACGCTATATCCTAATATGGCTGGAACAGTATTTATTTTTTGCCCGGAATTAGCCGGAACAACCAGGAACTATACAAATGATACCCTGTACTTCTTATGTCCGTTGCCATTAGCTATATTTCTATGCTCATCCAATATATTGTGTATCTGAGGCATGATTATTCCATACTGTTTAATCAATCCTGAATACGATCCGTAGCACGCATGTATCTCGTTTAAGTCTGCAAATGAAAGCGCGGATTCAAGCTCTTCAGCCAGTTTAGAGATATCATTTTTAACATCTTGTTTTATATTTGCACTTTTCATTAATGCAGCATATGCGGCAGAGCTCCCGATTATCTTGCATTCCCGATATATTCTTGTGATAAACTCTTCCTGATCCTTGGTGCTCATGTTTTTTACAATGGTTACCAAATCAATGCTTTGCTCTGTTGGTGTCATATAACCTATATGGGCGGAACAAGATATTAATTTAACCCGGAATTAGCCGGAACAAGTAAGAACAAATGTTTAATCAACGATGCCCAACTCTACGCCGCACCTATGCTGGATTTTCGTTTTAATTATTACAAATTAAAAACATTATTTAAAAGTTAGCACCACTCGGCTTTGTATTCTGTTTTATTATATGCCGCTAAAGTCCCGTAGGGAGCGTCCCCTTTAGCTCATTTTCTATCGCCAGTAATTAAGCCTCGGTGCAGGTGCTAACTTAATTTAAATTTGGTGCTGCTAAATCCTATCTCAATCCAACAATATTGCTCATTCCTTTAGTCTCGCTGAATATGATTTCTTTCTGAACAAGCGTTTTGATGTTTCTGGAAAGAGATGCCTTAGGAATTCCAAGCTCTTTTTCAAGCGCAGCCTGGGTCACAGTTCCGTGTTCTTGAAGATAGTCAAGAATAAGCAATTGTCTTTCTGTATATAAGGAGCGGTTTAGTGTTTTCTTAGGAGTTGAAGTTATTTTTCTTTTGACAAAATAAACAATACCTCCGATTATCAATATCAGAACTAACCCTGCAATCATCAGGGATTGATCAAAAAGCGAATCTTCCTTATCTATCGCGTATTCTATGAATACATCAAGTTTTTCCCCTGCACCGAAACCTGAAACAGCGATAACCCCGTCTTTCTCCCCGATAACAAACTTATTATTGGCTTTGATGACATTCATTACAGAATATTTTGGAAGTTTAATTAGATACTTATATTCATCAAAAATCGGGCTTGTTATGTTTAAATACCAGATGTTCTTGTTCTTTGAAGTAAGTTCATTGTTTGTTCCTTTAAATTGGTCATAATTGGTATTTCCGCTTATCGCAACCTCCCCGTTTTCTTTCACATTGAAGGTCAAGTCTCCATAAAGCTGAGCGTATGACGTATTAATTAAGATGATAAAAAGTGCAGCAACAAATAAAAGATGTGCTAGTCGTTTCATATTGTAGCTTATTACCTGTTTATTTATTAAATTAACCATTATTTTCGGCTGCCCACTGTTCGGCCATTTTAATCCTTTTTTCAGCACAAGGGTGGCCGTGGAACCAGAATTCGATAAAAGCATTTGGCTTGTCATCTGCTAGGTCTATGTCGCATAGTTTTTTCTCGGTTGAAATCTGAGAAGAAGAATCTTTAATGTAGTCTAATGCAAATTTATCTGCTGCCGCTTCCTGTTTTCTTGAATAAGCCATCATCAAAGGCATTGCGAGGAATCCTAAAACAATCAGTATTCCTGAAACAACGGGATAAATATGGAGCGGAATAAATTCATCTGCAGTAAAATTATTTCTTATTATTAAATTTGTTAAGTACAGGAGTAACACAGACTGTGCTGCTCCAAAAATCTCAAACTTGATTATATCTTTATGGACATAGTGCCCCAGCTCATGCGCTATTACAGTCCTTACCTCTTTTTTGGTGAATTTATCCAGTAAATTGTCATACAAAATTATTGATTTGGTTTTTCCCATTCCCGCAAACATCGCATCTACTTTTTTTGATTTTTCGCTCTCAATAAGAACTTTTATTTTTTTAATATTTGTTACACCGACTCTTTTGAGTATATCAATGATATTTTTAAGCTCTGACCTATCTTTGTACGGCTTTAATTTATAAAGGAACGGAAGAAAAACAACAGGATAAATGAAATTGATAAATAATGAAAAAAAGATTCCGACAATTGAGGTGTAAAGCCACCAATACCTGAAATTTACAAGCAAAAATGCGGTTATCGCTCCGATAGGAACAGCAAAAACAAGCTCAAGCAGAGTTTCCTTGAAAAAATCATTAAACCACGCAGGAAGGGTATGGTTTGAAAGCTTGTATTTGTGCTCGTAAAAATATCCTCCGTACAATTTAAGCGGAAATTCAAAAATTAAAAAGATTGCTGAAACAAAAAATACAAATAAGATGATTCCAAGAATAGAACCGCCAGCATTTAATGAATACTCTGCAAGTCTTTCAAAAACGCCGGTTAAAAATAATACAGCAATCGCAGTAAGAGGAATGACTATGCTGTTTCCTATGCTCATGATCAGTTTCTGCCTGGAATATATCTTTGCCAGCCTTCTTTTCTCAGGGTCGTACTCGTAATGTGCAGATCTTTTTGCCATTAAAAAAGAAAACTATGCTTTGTTTAAAAAACTATTGAAAATTTCAACTACTTCCTCATCAGATTTCGCTCTTGCTATTTTATCTCTTGCTCTCGCTGCGCCATTCTTGCCTTTCAGAAAGCTGCTGGCAATAAACTTAAGATTGGTTTCACATTCGTGTTCTTTGCACAGTTCTACATATCTTTTGAGCATTTTAATCTCATCAGGAGCATCATATATTTTATATTTTCCATAGTCAATGCATTGTTTGAATATGGATGGGTTTTTTATAGCTGCTCTGCCAATCATCACATAGTCACATCCTGTTTTTTCGAGCATCTCATACGCTTTTTCAGGGCTGGTTACATCCCCATTTCCTATTATCGGAATCTTGACGGCTTCTTTCATCTTTTTTATCGTGCTCCAGTCGGCGCTTCCAGAGTATTTCTGATATTGTGTTCTTGCATGCAGTGTAATTGCTGAAACTCCGGCTTTCTCGAGTGTTTTCGCAATTTCTACTGCTTCATCTTTCTTGAATCCTGAGCGCATCTTTACCGTAACAGGAACTTTAAGGTTTTTAGTCAGAAGTTTCATCATTCTTTTTATTTTTTGTTTTTCATTGAGAAGCGCAGCGCCAAAACCCTGTTTCACGATTTTTTTTGAAGGACATCCCATGTTGATGTCAAGAATATCATAATTCTTGTTCTTTTTTGCCGCTTTCAGCATGATTATCCCGTCAGCTCCTGATAATTGAAATGCCAAAGGCCTGTCCTGTTCGCATGTTTTAGCCTTTTCAATGTTCAGCTTATTGCTCTTTGTAAATGCGAATGCGTTTATCTGCTCAGTTGAAGCCAGACTTGCTCCGTATTCTCTGCACAGCAGCCTGAACGGAAGATTAGTCACATCTGCCATGGGGGCCAATACAAACCTGTTCTTTAGCTTTGGAAACTCCATAACCTGATTATATTATGGAAATTATTAAAAAGATATGCTTTTTGATATTGTTGTGAAAATTAACGATATTCTCAAGAAACAGGAAAAGCTCAATAAAGGCGGCAAATTCTCGACTATAAACCGTGAAACGGGCCATTTTATCAATCTTTTGATAAAGATGAGGGATCCGAAGAAAGTCCTTGAGATAGGAACTTCTATTGGTTATTCATCAATCTGGATAGCGTCTGCGTTAAATAAGAATGCGGAGTTAATCACACTTGAGCGATGGCCGGAACGTGCGGAAATTGCAAAAAAGTTTTTCAGGCAGGCAAATTTGCCGATAATACTTATTGAGGGAGATGCTATTGAAGTGATTCCTAAATTAAGAACAAAATTTGATGCAGTCTTCATTGATGCGGCTAAGGCAGATTATCTGAAATATTTACATCTGCTGATTCTAAATAAAAAATTAAATAAGCATACTTTGATTATTGCCGACAACACAGTTTCTCATGCATCTAAAATGCAGGATTTCCTGAAATTTGCAGAAAAAAAGAAAGCGATTACAGCCGAAATCGGAAAAGGAGTTACTTTCTTTAGACTTTAGTTCTTTTGTATCTGATTATTTTCCCCATTATTTTCCCCCCATTTTCGCTTGATTTTTTATTGTATCCTGACAAACTTTTCTGAACTTTTAACTGCTTTTCCTCTATGCTGGAAATATTCTCTCTGTATTTCAGCATTAATTTATCATAGTCTTCTCTTGGAATAGAGTGCTTTTTGAAATATTTCATTTGCGTATCTTTTTCCATTTCTACGGCTCTTTTTTTATTTTCAATCATCTTTTTTCGGCGTAATTCAAGATATTTTCTGTGCCACAATGGTTTAGTTCTCACAATTGTTAATATCGTGGCTAAAGCAAAGATATACCAGTATTTTACAAGTATGTTGTAGTAAAACAATCTGATTTGCAGCTCAACTTTGCCAAGCTTTTCCACAATAATCGTTCTTTCAATTACAACACTATTTTCAAATGCATCCTTGGCATTTAGCTGCAGAGAATCTGCGCTGGCATCTTTTTCAGTAAATAAGTAAGATCCTGAATATACCCCGGGGTTTATTTCAGATAGCTTAGTTGTTTTATTTCCGATAACTGCAAAAACATTCGCTTTTTCTATTTTTGTCCCGTCCGGATAGTTCAGTTCGGCATTAATCTCTATTTTTAGTCCTGTAAAAAAGCTGGTTGTTTTTGGATTTATAAGAACAAGATTCAGGTCAGAGGATCTTATTGTAACAGGTATTCTTGTTCCGCCTGCTTTTGTTATTTTATTTTCAGTTTTTACCGCCTGAACGGCGATGTTCCACTTTCCGAGAGGGTCATTCGATTTTATTTTATATTCTGAAGAATATGTTCCGGAGGTTACTTCCTGAAACATAATCGGTTCTCCGTCTGGAGTTCTGAAATCGACAGAAGCATTTGCAAGAGCTTTTCCTTCGTCTTTAACTTCAACTGTTATCGGAATTGTGCTTCCTCTCTTGAATTCAGCATCTTTGAATGGGCTCAGAAAATCAACAGTGTAGAAAGCTACGCCTTTTGGAGTGGAAATATTTGATTTGAAATCGGCAAATCCCTCGTTAAATGATTTATCTTCTGCTTTTATCTTTATTGCCCATTTTCCTTCAGGTTCAGCAAAACTGATTAGGTAGCTGTCTTTAAATATTCCGTCAATGTTTGATTTTATTGTTTTGTTGAATAAAACATCCTCTGAGGAAATAACTATCTGAACAGAATTATTTTTTACAGGACTTTTGTCGAAGTAAGTTAAAATTCCACTGAATATTATTCTTTCTCCCTTGAAATACTGTTTTTTCACGCTTGTGTTGAAATAAATAGTAGGATCGACATTAATTAAAATTCTTTGCTCGTCATAGGAGTCCCCTTCTCCTTTGGCAACAATGGCATACTGCCCTTTTGTGATATTTTTTCCAAGAGTAACGTTCGCTCCGTAAATTCCATCTTCCATGTTTTCAAAATTATTTAATAAATCTATTTTCCCGAAAAGAAAAGATTCGGCCGATATTCTAATCCCTGGACCCGGGAAAGAGCCTTTAAAGCCCTGTACAATGATGTGATTAAGTCCTCTTTTTATTGTATCTCCTTCTTTTGGATTTTCAAAAATAATTTTGACTGGCTTAATAATTATTCTTGTCGGCGGCGGCGGACAATTGCCGCAGTCTTCCGGACAGGAATTGCACGTTTCCGTGCCGATGCAATTATTATCCCCGCAAAAAGGAGCGGCGGCATATGCCGAGAACGGAGCTGCAAATACCAGGATTAAAACAATCAGGATAAAAGTTAATTTTCTCATTTTTCCCTGTATTCTTTTTTTATTTCTGTGAACAATTCCTGTTCGGGATACACTTCTATGCCTTTATCCGTTATTTTCATCGCAACAATAATCTTTCTATGTTTGGAGCCCCTTAGTTTTAGCACCTCAATGGCATTTTCCCTTATGTTTTCTCTCTGAAGATCGTAAAGGACAACAACACCATCTGCCAGAAATTCTTCCACTCCGCTTCGCGAATACATGGTCGGAATCTGCTCAGTTTCTGAAATTAAGAAAGAAGTTACATTTATCTTCTCCAGGAATCTGAAAAGCTGTTCGATAAAAATACGGTATCCTTCTTCCTTTTTCTCGAATGCTGTGGCAATTGAAGTTACCGAGTCAAGCACTATCCTGTCCGGCTTGAATCCTTCGGGCACTATCTCCATTATTTCGTTTATATCTATGAGAAGCTCTCCTTTTGCATTCGCAAGCATCGCTTCAATATTTGTTGTAAGGACAAAAGGCTCTTTTCTCACAATCTTAAGAAGGCCTTTTTTCTCAAGTGGTCTCCAATCCCACCCAAAATCATCCATGTGTTTTTTTAGCCTTTCTTCTGATTCTTCAAAACTCAGGTATAAACCCTTTTTCCCTTTCTTAGCTGCATTGTACAGCGTCTGAAGGCAAAAAATTGTTTTTCCCGTTCCTGCGCCGCCTGCAATTAAAAGAGAAGTGTTTTTTGGTATGCCTTTTTCCATAAGAGCATCAAAACCTGAAATTCCTGTTTTTACATACCCATCTTCAGTGAACTTTTCTTTTTTATCATCTGCAAGATTTATCGCTTTTCTTATAGGCTCTCTTTGTTTTAAAAGCTGACGGGCTGTACTTTTTTTACTTATCTGTTTTTTTGTTCTCATTACTTTTAAAGAATTTATCTTATCTAATGCAGATTTTTTAAACTTCTTATTTTTCATATTTAAGTTTAACCTTCTTTTTAATATAAACTTGCAGTTATGCTTTATAAACCTTATTCATGGATTGGCTCTGTCCTAAGAGTCGTTAGCACCATTTACCGAGCGATAGATTGTAAATTTAGAAACTGAGCTGGGAGGGGAGGCTCCTACGGAGCTCCAGCGATATCCGATAAGACAATATTACATCGCGAGTCGGTGCTAACGACAAATCGTAGATTTAGGACAGAGCCTCATGGATTGAGTTTAAGCAGATAGTAAAGTAACACATATTTAACTGGTAAAAATCTAATTCTTTGGCAAAAATCTCGGAATGTTAGCCTTTTCATGCTTGACTTCTTCAGGATTTGAGACGGATTTGTCTTCCATGAAATGGTCTTCGCCAAGAGGCTCCTGTTTTTTTCTTTTGAACAGAGATTTTATTTTTTCAATAAAGCTAATCCCCTTTTTCTTTGCTTCTTCTGTTTTAACAGCAATATGCTCTTTTGCTTTTTTCAAATCTCCAAATGTCACATCCATGTCTGCAATCTTGTTTTTGTGTTTTTCAAAGTAGACAAATTTTTCCAAAGGATATTTTGAAGATGTTTTCGCCTGCTCCAACGGTTTTCCAAAAGCAATTATCGCATGTGGCCGCGCCGGCGGCTCGATTTTTAATATTTGGTTTAATTTTTCTTCATTAAACCCAACAACAAGAGAACATCCTAATCCTAAATCAGTTGCAGCTAATAGCATGTTCTGCGCGGCAAAAGATGTATCCTGTACTGAATAAATTTTATCTCCTCTTGGGCCGAAAAACTTTCCAACTTTCATATTTTCTGCGACAATAACTACCAAAACAGGAGCAGTCTGCATCCATGTCTGGTTTCCGGATGCCTGTGCGATATCTGATTTCAGTTTAGAATCTTTTATTATGATGAAACTTCTATCCTGCAGGTTTCCGGCGCTTGGTGCGAATCTTCCGGCATCAAGAATAGTTCCGAGATCTTCCTTATCCAAGGGTTCATCAGAAAACTTCCTGCATCCCCATCTTTTCTGAATTGCATCCATCACATTCATGGTCTTTTGTTAATCTGTTTTATATATAAACCTTTCCTGCAATACTTTTTTAAACACCAAAACAACTCATATTCATATGGACTATTCAGACTTAGTTGATGTTTATGAGAAGCTCGAGAAGACTACTAAGCGTCTTGAAAAAACTCACATTTTGGCTGAATTTTTGAAGACAGTCAGGACAGATTCTCTGCCTTATGTTGTTCTATTGCTGCAGGGAAATGTTTATCCGGCAGTTGAAGAAAAGAAAATAGGAGTCGCTGCAAAATTGGTGTTAAAAGCAATTGCTTCTGCTTCCGGCATTCCTCATGATAAAGTTGAACATCACTGGGCAAAGTCAGGTGATTTAGGAGAAACTGCTGCGGAATTGATGGGAAAAAAGAAACAATCTACATTATTCAAGACAGATATAACTGTAAAAAAAGTCATGGAAAATCTAAGAAAATTGGCAACTCTTGAGGGAGAAGGAACCGTATCAAGAAAAGTTGATTTAATCTCTGAATTGCTGACTTCAGCAACATCAAAAGAAGCTAAATTCATTGTGAGAACAATGCTGGAAGAATTAAGAGTTGGTGTTGCAGACGGAACACTGAGAGATGCGATTGTCTGGGCCTATTTCGGAAAAGAGATTGGCTTTACTTATAATCAGAAGGAAAATGATTTTGATGTCAAGGACAGGATAAAATATAATGAATATTCTGATGCTGTGCAGAGAGCATACGACATGGTGAGTGATTTCAGCGAGGTAATTGTCGCTGCAAAAGAGAAAGGTTTGTTAGGACTTGCAAAATCATCGTTAAAAGTTGGAGCACCGATTAAAGTCATGCTTTACCCGAAAGCAGAGGATTTCAAAGAGGCTTTTGAAGCGCTTGGAAAACCGGCACAATGTGAATTTAAATTTGATGGGTTTAGGATTCAGGCTCATAAAAAAGACGGAAAGATTACTTTATTTACAAGAAGGCTGGAAAATGTAACAAAGCAGTTTCCCGATGTAGTTAAATTCGTTGAAGAATTTGTAAAAGCCAAAGAGTTCATAATAGATTCTGAAGCAGTCGGTTATGACTCAAAAACGAAAAAATATGTCGCATTCCAGATCATCTCTCAGAGAATTAAAAGAAAATATGATATTGAAGAGATAGCGAAGAAATTCCCTGTCGAGCTTGATGTATTTGATGTTGTTGAATATGAAGGAGAGAACTGCATGAACAAGCCGTTCAGGGAAAGAAGGAAAATTCTTGAGAAGATGGTTCCAAAAGAAGTTCCTTTCAAATTAAAGCTTGCAGAAGCTATTGTTACATCAAGTGAAAAAGAAGCAGAGGAATTTTATCAAAGATCATTGCAGGCAGGAAATGAAGGCGTTATGGTTAAATCTCTTGATGCTCCGTACCAGCCAGGGAGAAGAGTCGGAGGGGGGGTAAAAATAAAGCCGGTCATGGAAACATTGGATGTTGTCATAGTCGGAGCTGAAAAAGGAGAAGGAAAAAGAGCAGGTTGGCTGAGCTCATTCATTATCGCGTGCAGAGATGAAGATTCAGACGAACTGGTCGAGATTGGAAGGGTTTCAACAGGATTTAAGGAAAAAAGCGAGGAAGGGACTTCATTTGACGATATGACAAAACTTCTTGATTCGCTTATAGTTGATAAAAAAGGAAAAATTGTGAAAGTAAGGCCTAAGATTATAATTGAAGTCGCATATGAAGAGATACAGAAAAGTCCTGAGTATAGCTCTGGGTACGCATTGAGATTTCCAAGATTAGTCAGATTAAGAGAAGACAGAGGTCCTGATGATGCTTCAACATTAAGAGAAGTTGATGTTCTTTATTCCAAGCAGAGAGGAAGGCATAAATAAAATTATAACCGCTCCTGCGGGGATTTGAACCCCGGATCTCCCGGACCGCAACCGAGTGCACTATCCAAGCTATGCTACAGGAGCATTAAATCTATTTTGAAGCTTCACTATTTTAATTGATTTATTTTCTATATAGATAATATATAACATAAATTATGTTATTACCAAATAGTAGTTAAAATACAAAAAGTTTATATAGGGGTAATACTATCTTCATTAATATGCTTGAAAACGAAGTAGAATCACACTTTGCAGAACTGGAGAAGAATGGAGCAGATAAGGCTGTAATAGGCTCTTTAAGACAGGCTTTTTCCAGATTGAGCGATAAGGCTAAAAGGGATCCAAAAACACTCCTATATAACGCTGAACGTTTATTTTTCCATCTGGATGAATTTCTGAAGCTGGCAGCAGATCATGATAATGAAGTATCTGTTCTTATGGCTGACATAGACCATTTTAAGCAGTTTAATGACCAGTATGGGCACATAAGAGGAGATGATGCTTTGAAGATTATTGCAAGTACAATCACCGGAGCTGTAAAACAGTCTGATGTAGTTGCGAGATATGGTGGGGAGGAATTTGCAGTTGCCTTGCCTCAGACAGGCTCCGCTCAGGCATTGGAGATCGCAAGAAAAGTAAGGTCAAGAGTCGAAAATACTATCATACCTTCCGCTAATGATCGCAGAACGGTGAGCATCGGCGTCTTCACATATAATGTAGGCCTGGATGAATTACTGAGGACAGAACATAAAAAAATAGAATCAGGAAAAGAATTTTATCTTCCTGCTTCAGTCATCAACGCAGCAGATATCGCGATGTATAACGCAAAGCAGAAAAGAAACTGCATTGTTGTTTATGAGCCGGGAATGCAGATGCCTAATAAGAGAGATGCACCATCACAAGGTAGTGAAAAATAACAATGTTTATATATTAATTACGTTTTGATTCGGCAGGTTAAAAATGCTTTATGCAAAGAAACCGGCGGAAGTCAAGAGCGACCTGGAAGTTCTATTGAGAAATGTCCAGCAAATAGACATTTCTTCAGCTGATATTGATATCGATTTTTTCAAGCACTATTACGATATTTTTGGTCCTAGACAGGAGATGAATGCATTGAACGCCGCAGATAGATTACTCTCTTCATTTTCCGATATTAATTATCACACTCTTTTTGCACACCATGGCGATGAATCCGAATCAAGAATATACTTAAATCATTTTTTAGCAGTTTCATTTGGGAAAAAAGACCCTCTCGAATTTGGGCAGGAGATAAAAAGAGCGATAGAGGCTTTGGAAATTCCTTTGGATAATCCGGATTTAAAACCAAGAGAACGCAGGGTTGAAGATGGAAGATTGGTTGTAATTGACCCTAAAAAAATTACTGTTCACATAGGAATCTCAACTTATTCAGGACTAAACGTAAACCTTCCTAAACTACTTGGCAAAACAATGGAAGCGGAAGAAAAATCCAAACCGGTTGAATCAAAAATAGTTGTTCTACACTAGATTACAATAATAAATACAGCCCACACTATAATCAAAAATCCAATTAGGAAAGGAGCATACATTCTTGCGCGATAATTAAGTTTCCCTGAAATTGCGCTTTTTACCATCTTTTTTGTTTTCAAACTAATAATAAACAGCGTCAAAAGCAATTTTTCAATCAAAAAGTTCATGCCTAGTTTCCTCTCCTAGAATTTTCAACTTTAAGCTGTTATTTAAACCTTTCTTAGTACCGTTTTGCCGTTGACTCGACCCTGTTTTGTAAAGTAAACTGCTGTACCTCCGTAGGCACAATCTCTGCTATGCAGAGCTGTGCGCAACTTCGTTGCTGAGCCAAGTCCCTCCCCAGCAAAATTATTTTAAGTTCATAATGGGTCTCGTGAATTGACGGCAAAATGTTTAAATCTTTTCAAACTTAGTTAAGCTCATCTGGCCCTTTCTTTTTCCTGGTTTTATTTCAATATTGACTTTTTCTCCGACCTGTTCCTTTATGCTTTTGGCAGCTGCCTCTCCAACTAAGAATTTCAATTTTGCGAAATCCGCTTTTTTCACATCTCCGGTATCTTTTATTCCGTTGCTGAACAGTCTCCTCGCTCTTGCCCTTCCTATTTCTCTCAGTCTTACCAGCGGCAGCAATTCTTCTTTTATTCCGTATTTCAGCCTGAATCTTAATTTCGAGACTTCTCTTGCAAAAAAAGTCTTTTCAGATAATTTTGCAAGTTCTTCATTCGCATACAAAAGCCAGTCAGCAAGCTCTATCTTGGATCTTGATTCTCCCGGTCTTACATCATACTTTTCCAATAAGAATTCATCATCTTTCTCATTGATCCAGTCAGAAAAAAACGAGGCTGTTTTGACCGAATTCATGAACTCATCGTGGTCTTCTTCAAATTCTGCTGGTTCTTTTGATAATAATTCATCCTCTTTTTCAACGATCAATGAAGTATATTCTTCATATTCTTTAGCTTTTACATTCAATTTTGGCCTTATCTCAAGAGTGTTTGAAATCAGATGCAGCAGTCCGAATGAAGAGGGATTTTTATCTGTTTTTTTGATGCAGGTTATGAATTCATGTGCGGTCAATGGGTCTATATACAGCTGAGCGACTCTTTTCCCTATTTCAGTCGCATGAAGCTCGTCATTTAATTCATCGGCGGAAACGAAATCGGATTTCGACTTTTTTGTTTCTATGAATCCAAATTCCTCGAGCAGATGCAGCATTTTGTCTATTATCTTCTTTATCCTTGTCATATCTTCGTATTGATGCGCCCAGAATGTTTTTGAGAAAAACTCAACTAATTTCTCTCTTGAATTCACAAAGTTTGATGCGACCAGGCTTAAAACATAAGTTCTCAAGACAGGCTCAACTGCTAATTTTGAGGTTATGTCCTCAGGATTTCCATTTATGTAGTTTTCAACTATGTGTTCTTTTTCATTTTCTGTCGCAGTAATGACGATGCTCTGCCCTTCTGTATCGTATTTCGGGCGGCCGGCTCTTCCGGACATTTGCAGATATTCAAGAACCGGAATGTAAGTGTATCCTCTTGGTGTGAATCTTTTTAGATCACGAATTATTGCTCTATAAGCGGGTACATCAATTCCAGCGGCCAACGTTGGCGTGGCACAAATAATCTTTATTTTTCCATTTCTAAAATTATCAACAATTGATTCTTTTTGTTTGCTTGTTAGTCCGGCATGGTGAAATGCAATTCCCTGTTTTACTATTTCAGAGAGCCTTTCACACTGTCTTGTCGGTTTTCCTAAATCATGCAGTATCTCATCTGCAAGCTCTTCATTTTGATTTGCGTTTGATTTTTTAAGAAATTTAGCGATGTCCTCTGCTGTCTTTTCAGCGCTTCTTTTCGTATTTACGAAAACCAAAGCCTGCTTTCCTAATTTTAATGTGTCTAAAACTAAGTCTATTGTTTCATCATTGGTTTTTTGCTCTATGCTTAGAATCATATGTTTATTTTATTACTCAAACATATAAAAGACTTTTGAATAGCATCAGCTGAATAACACCGGTTCACCATTGTCAACTTGTGTTGTTTGTTTAGGCATTTGGTATATCTCTTTTAAGTCTACAATGGTATTGTTTAATCTTTTTGTAAATTCGCTGTTCATGGATGTTAAAGGCAGATAAGGTTCAAATATATATTTGTATCTATGATCGTAGATAGTGGTCCCGAAACTCTCCATCCTGCTTAACTTCTCATAAACTTTATTTGCTTCTCTTTCAAGCTCAGAAAGATAATCCCTGCGTTTATTTTCAGGCAACGAGTATAGGTAATTTATTATTTGGTTATATCTGCAAACATCTTTGTCACCAAATTCAAATCTCTCTTTTTTAGACAATCTTTTATTAATATTATATTCAAGGTTAATTAACTCCGAAACTTTTTCTAACACATCATCTATGGAATGAAAATCTGGCACTTAACCACCTCTTTTTTTGTAAAAATATCAGCTAGGATATAAACTTTACTAAAAAATGAGCCCGGCGTGATTCCCACCTCAGAACCTTCGGTTCCGAGACCTCCTAATCAGTCCTCGTAAACTTGGACTGCAAAATAAAAAATGAGCCCGGCGTGATTTGAACACGCGGCCGCCCGAGTATCAGTTTCACCTTTGTTTTTCACAAAGCGGGTGCTCCACCAGGCTAAGCTACGGGCTCATTGAATATGAAGCGCCCC
>Ga0208375_1000945_pt1 | contig 36114 bp, 42 predicted proteins | sample RifOxyD1_FD_184038 | JGI IMG/M metagenome (GOLD analysis project Ga0208375, IMG submission 184038) | Soil microbial communities from Rifle, Colorado - Rifle Oxygen_injection D1 (SPAdes) | ecosystem: Environmental > Terrestrial > Deep subsurface > Rock core/Sediment | place: Rifle, Colorado... | reverse complement strand
TTACTTCGTCATTGATTTTTTTGGCCATGGTAATGATGTGATTATTACCACTTGATTGTAACTCATCGCCCCCAATCAACCCAGACTATCTGCACAACTGTGTCTAGTATATGGGGTACTTGCCAGTTTTTCTGTATCGATAGCTATTGGGATATATAAAACGGGCTTAGTCTTGTCTAGAGCTTTTATAAACTCGGCATCGATTTGTTCTGATTCGTTGCCACTCCCTCCACCAGAAAGAAATAATTTCATATTTACAAACTGTAACTAAACAGGCTTCTATTGTAAAGGAAAATCCCTACCACGTTTTCCTTGCCATCTGATTGACTCGGTGGTTTAATTGTCCTAATATCACGCCAGAGGGGCGGATACCCCATTTGGTATTTTGTCATTGTGACTTATGGGGAATAAACCGATGAAAAAGAAAAAGAAACACCCTACCCCGATTCTCGGGACCGTTTTACAAAAAATCGCTCCGCGAATCGGGGCGGTAGTCACCATGGAACCGACGTGGCAGATTGTGGGCCAGGTCAAGTTTAAGAGTGGCAAGAATTGCTACTTCCGCTATTCAACTCTCGACCTCAATCCGATGGGAGCTTCCGAACTGGCAAAGGACAAGGATTTCGCCACCTACTTCATCAAAAAAGAGGGCTACCCTGTCGTGACCGGCGAAGCTTTTTTCTCGGCCGATTGGAGCAAGGCTATTCGCTCCAAACGCAACATCGATGCCGCCTATCGTTATGCCCAGAAATTGGGTTGGCCGGTCATCGTCAAGCCGAACAGCTCCAGTCAGGGTGTGGGCGTAACCCTCGTTCACAATCGCGTCGAGTTCTATCGCATCATGCGGCAGATTTTCAAACGCGATCGGGTAGCTCTGGTCCAGAAGCCGGTTCGTGGTCGGGATTATCGAGTGGTCGTGCTCGACGACGAAATCATCTCGGCCTACGAGCGGATTCCGCTCAATGTCACTGGCGATGGTCGGACGACCATTATGGGCTTGCTGAGGAAGAAACAACGTCAGTTTCAGGCCTCGAGTCGTGATACCAGTATTAGACTCGAAGATCCGCGAATCACTCTGAAGTTGAAACACTTAGGCCTCAGTTTCAAGTCAATCCCAAAGAAAGCTGAACGAGTTTTTCTCCTCGACAATGCCAATCTCAGTACTGGTGGTGATTCGCTCGATGTCACCCACCAGATCCATCCAGATTTTGCGCAGATTGCGATCAAGTTGACGAAGGATATGGGTTTACGCCTCTGTGGTGTCGATCTGATTATCGCTGGCGATATCATCCAAAAGCCAGCGACCTATTGGGTGCTAGAGATCAACTCTGCGCCTGGCCTGGACCACTACGCTCAGACTGGCAAAGCCCAACAGCAAGTCGTCGAGGATTTGTATCTCCGAGTGCTCAAGAGTCTCGAGAAAGGAGGTTAAGAGCGCTTGAACTCCCAGCAAATGGTTACTTTAATGCCGAGGAGGGTCAGACCCTCCTAGGCATTTTTCTTTACCTTTTTAATGTTGTACCCGTATCACAAATCTTCGCGACCGCGAAGATTTGTGATACGTTTATTTTTAAAGACTTTGGCAAAAATATCTTTTTCTGGTGGTAGACTTAAGCCTTTGTTTTTTGATTTGGAAAAATTTTTGTTGGTGAATTTAACTGGCGCTTTTTTAATGATTACCAACGGCGTTTGTTCATCTCCCTCACCCATCAGGAGGCCGGCGCTGGTGGCTAGGGCGTCGGCGATGTTGCTTTCGGTTAGACGACTTTTTCGGCCAAATAAATCTGACTGGCCCACGTAGCTTTTGATTGGTTCAAAGCCGGTGTAGCTCAGAGCTCGGCAAACCGTGCCTACTCGCAGGGGCAAGCTTTTGGTGTCGGTGATAATCACTCCGAGTTGTTTAAGGGAGAATTTTTTTAATAAAAAGCGGCGGATTTTCTCTGCGGTTTGAAAGGGTTTGGTCGGCAGTAAAATTAGTTGGCTATCAGCATTTGATTCGTCAACACCAGCATTGAGACACCAGCCATCCTCGGTTAGAGTTAGTTCGGCCCAAGGAGTATGAATGACCTTTTTAGCTTCGCGCGCGATTATTTTCTTTTTGTCCTCTATTTTACCGACTCGGCCTTGGGCCAAAGCCACGATTTTGGAGGTAATGACTACCACCTCCCCGTTTTTTAGGGTCCTAATCTCCCGCACCAAAAAATCCTCCAGTTTGTCGCCAGTTTTAAAGAGTTTTGTTTTTAGACCGGTGATCTCCATGGTGTTTGTTCTCTTCTTTCAAAGACAAAACTTTTAACTTTAGCTCCCCAATCAAGCTCATCGTAATTATCAACTAGGTTTTTTATTTCCTCCGGTTTGTTCCTTGTCAAAATAAAAATACCAGGAACATCTAATTTTTTTAGTTTAGCGTGCCAATTTTCTACTTTGTCTAGATACTCTTTTGAATAATATGGTTCAGGATCGTTGGAGTTAGCTTCTAAAAAAGATTGATCGAGAAGAGTTTCAATTTCATCAATGATGAGTATATCAAAATCCCTAGTTCCCTCCGGAATAGAGTCGGAATCAGAACAATATAAAATTTTTTGGTTCTTTTCTTGTAAAAAAGGCATCAGGGTATTTTTGACATACCAAGTTTTTCCGCTGTCGGTTGGCCCTACTAATAAAATGTTTTTACCGTCAGCTATTTCTTTATAAAGATCTTCGGCTAAGTGAGACATTGATTTTTAACTTAGTTTCGGCTTTAACTCCAAAGCACGCGAGATGATTCTTTCTCCAATTTTTCCCCAATCAAAATAATCGCGATATTTTTTAGGGTCAATCAATTTAATCTCGGTAATTGATCCTGCCGGATCGGAAACAAATGGTCCATAAGGTCGAGTCGTGCAAGCATAGCGCAATTGATAAACAAAACTATTATCGCGAGTGTCGGTTACTTTTTGATAACCAATCGGCATAAAATTTAAGACTTCCATATTTGATTCCTCTTGAATTTCTCGCTTGAGAGTTTGCTCAAAAGTTTCGCCCGGTTCAATGGTTCCGCCGATCAACCCCCAATTTTTTTTGCCACCTCCATAGCCGAGAACTATTTCATCCCCACAAAAACAGACCCCATAAGTTTGTCGACATTGACTCGGATCTAAATGAGCAAAAGAATCAGCATCACTATATTCAAAAATATAATCAACCGTACTGGCCCCGTGATATTTTTCAGTGATGTTCATAATTATTTGTTATAGAAACTATATAAATCTTACATTAAAAAACTAAGCCAAAATCGGTCGGATTTTTTCTCCCTATAATCTACTAAACACTAGTCTGTCTCGACGAAGCCAAAAAAACCACAATCGTGAAAATGTAAGCGGGCACAATGAGGAGAAAACTGATCAATGATTGGAGCTCGCTGTGGGAAGGAAAAAAGAGCAAGGCCGAGACTCCAATACAAACCATATTGAAGGCTAGGGCGTAAAATTTCCGTCGTTGTTTGATGTCAGATAGGACGGTGCTCCCACGGTAAGCTAGGTAAGCCCAGACCGTGGTGTAAATTAAAACAGTTAGGCCTGTCAGCCAAGCGGCCAGCGGGGTGGCGTTCCAAAAAATGACACTGCCGGGACTAATGATGGGAAAACGTAGATCGAAAATTTGTAAACCGATAACAATAATGCCAATTAAAATGAGGAGAGTGGAAAAAAGTTTCTGATATTTCAGAAAAAAGTCGTTGGTGGTAAAAGTCGGTATCCCTAGGCCAAAATACATGGCCAGAAAAACCCAGACGATAGCTAGATCATAACCAAAAGCTAAAACGTAAGGATAGGTTGAAGCGCTGATCGACAAGAAACCTAAAGTGAGAGAATAAAGTAAGACGAAAAAAAAGGTCAGAAATAAATTTTTAATGCCCGGATTGCCAGATTTTTTGTAGGAACGAAAAAACAAACTTGTCACTGCTCCCAACAGGAGGGACATCAGGAGAAAAAGAACGGCACCAAAAGTAATAGTCATTGGTTAAATTATAGTCTTTGGGGCGGGTAATAGCAACGCTCTCACCTACAACTCCCCGGCGAAAGTTTTGACTTCGGCTTCTTTTTTCTGCTCGGCGAGGGGTTTGGTTTCGGTCATTTCCATGATAAAGGTGGAACCCTGGCCCTTGCCCTCAGACTCAGCCCAGATTTTACCGCCGTGGGCCTCGACAATTTGTTTGGCCACATAGAGGCCGAGACCGGTACCGGTGATGTTGATTTCGCCAGCCCCACTAGCGCGGACGAATTTTTCAAATAGTTTTGGTAGAGTTGCTTGATCCATACCCACGCCGGTATCTTTCGAGCTAAAGCGAATCATTTTTTTGTCACCTTCCTGTCGCCGTTCGATTTTTATCGCAATACTGCCCTTGGGGGTATATTTGACGGCGTTATCAATGACATTGAGAAAGACTTGATTGAGCTTGCCGGAGTCAGCCAGAATATTGTACGGACCCTCGGCTCCAGAAAATGTCATGGTTAAACCACGGCGCATGACATTTGGTTTGAGCTCGTTGACCACTGATTCCACCATTTTACCCATATCAATAATCGACATCTCATACTTCATCTTGCCGAGCTCAATGCGGGTGATGTTGAGGAAGTCTTCGATCACCCCGACCAGTTTCTGGCTGGATTCAAAGACCACCTGGACGGCCTCACGAGGCTTGCCGGCCAATTTACCAAAGGAACCCTCGAGCAACATCGAGGAATAGCCCTTGATGGCCGTCAGCGGGCTCCTGAGCTGGTGCGAGGCGATCGAAACGAACTCCGTCTTCTGCCGGTCGAGCTCTTTCAAGCGTTCATTGGCCACTTCGAGTTCGGTGTTCGAGCGTTCCAGGTCTATGGCTAGCTTCTCAATCTTTTCCCGCTGGGAGACTTCCCGTAAATATCCTCTTACTATCAAAGAACTAAAAATGGCAACAACAAACAAAAGCGCCAGCGCTACTAGTCTTTTTCCGGCGCTATCTGCCACAATTAGATTTACAATGAAAGACAGGGAAACAATTCCAATAAAAACCTCGGCAGATAAGAGTTTTACGTCTAGTAGCCTATATTTAACTGCGGCATAACTAAAAATAAATGCTGATGACATTACACCTAAAATTCCAAACAGAACAAAATATTCTCCGTAAGGGATATTGCTGTAATTAAACATTAGGGGAAAATTGGTACCACCACCACCAAATCCCAAGAGAGTGCCAAGTAGAAGATAATTATATTGGTATCTTGTCTCACCAGTTTCCTGTTTGATGCCCTTTATTAGTAGAATTACAGCGTAACCTACACATAATAAATAGCCAAAAATAATCTGCATTATGTAAAAAGAGCCTGCGCTTGGCCAAACAGGAAATGAATAGATTAGAATCAAACCTTTTATATAAATAGGAGAAAAACTAAATAAAATAAGAATCGCAGTAATAGAATAAGCAAAAATCAAAAATTTTTTTCGAAAAGGATTGAAGCCAACAACGGAAACAATCCAGTGTAAGTATAAGACAGGCATCAACGTTGCACCTAAGTTAAGCAATCTGGCAAAAAAGAGAGCTTTAGGATAATCATTTTTGAATATCAAGGTCAAAAACCAAGAAAAACACCATATCGCAAAACTGGCAGAAAAAAGACCAAAGATTCTGTTTGACAAAAGATTTCTATTATTGAAATAAGCAAAAAGACCAAAACTCACAAAGCAGATGCCGGCAATAAAAACTGACCATGTATATATATCTAACATAAGCTACGTTATTTGAGATGGCTAATCATTTCCTTTATTAAAGTGGTTGAGATTGCTCCCTTTCCACTAACTTTAACAATATTTTTTTTAGTATCGATTATAAAGGCTTTGTGATCTTTAAAAACACTTGAGAACTCATTGGCCACGATCAAATCTGCTTTAGATTGTAGCATACTGTTATATGCAATATCTATCAATTTCTTTTCACTAACGCCAACTTCTAATTTGAATTTTACCAAAAATATTTTAGGGTCTATTTTTTTGATGAGGTCAACGATTTTTTTTGTTGGTTTAAATTGGATACTCAGATCCTGTTGGCCAGATTTAATTTTTCCTTTGTCAGTTTTGGTTGGGATATAATCGGCTACGGCTGCCGAGTGTATAACAATGTCGTATTTTTTGCTACCAATCTCTTTTTTGATTAACCTTAAAAGATCACTGTAATATTTAAATTTTATTATTTTTAAGTTTGCACTTTCTTTCGGTAAAATTGCTCGGCCGGGACCAAACAAAAATGTTACTTTAGCTCCGGTTTTAGAAATATTTTTTGCAATCTCTACACCCAAGTTGCCACCAAAAACATTCGTAATCACTCTGACTTTATCTATCGGGACCCAGGTTGGGCCAGCCGTTATTAGGATGTTTTTATTTTTAAGTGAATTATTCATAAAAATTGAAAAAGGGAAGAATGCTAAAAACTAAATAATAAAAAGGCTTGTGTTTTTTAAGCCAGATAGAAAAATTTCTTTCAGCTAGAGGTTGATTTCTAAATTCTTGACCCCTATTTCTTAAAAAATTGATATACAGATTCGCTATTTTGACTGGAATAGTTTTGTAAGATTTCATTTTTTTTCTAAAAACAGCATCAATATTAGCTATTGGTTCGCTGTCAGATATAATGTGTTCCCCACACAGATTTAGTTCGCTGTGACTTTCCCCATCCCATTCTAATAAGCGACTTTGGGGGTTAAAGTGTTGGGTGTTTGTTGCAAACGGTTCATCATCAGAAGGATCACATTTAATCCACTTATTATTTAAAAATACATAGCAATATATATGAACACTTTTATCTCCTATAAAAAATTTTAATCTCGGTGGTACTATAGGGCCAAAGTATTTTTTCCCGTGGACCTTCATTATTCCGTAACCAGCAGGAATCCCAGCTGCACGCAACATTGCAACAAGTAGGTTCGAGTTGTTGGTGCAAGTTCCGGATCCCTCAGCCAATGTCTCTGAAGCTTTTTTGTTCCAAAACCCGACTCGGTAATGAGTTTTATCTCTAACAAAATAAAAAAGAGCAACGGCCAAATCTTTTTCGTTGCTAAATTTCTTTTTATAATCTTCAACAATCGTTTTGATTGACGACTGAGAATGGTCGCAAAAAGTAGTCTCTTGTAAAAAATCTTTCAGTTCCATCTTTATTTAAGAATTTCTTCTACTGATTTTATAATCTCTGCCGTGTCTATCATTTTTCCCTTACCAACATCTTGACAAGCCAAGAGACCTTCTTTGGTACCCAATATTTTATATTTATCAAAACCCTCTAAAAATTTAATATTTTTTTGGGTTATAGGATTATCCAGCATGTTGGTATTCATGGCGGGGACCACAACAACTGGGGTTTTAGGGTAACTAGCAGAGACGATTAAAGTCAAAAGATTATCAGCTAAACCGTTAGCTATTTTACCGATAGTATTAGCACTAGCTGGAGCAATAACAATGAGGTCTGCCCAATGAGACAATTCAATATGGCCGATTTTTCCTTCAACATTTTCATCCCACATATCTAAAAAGACAGGGCTGTGAGTCAAACTTTGAAAAGTTAGAGGCTGAACAAATTTAGTCGCGGCATCTGTCATAACTACTCTTACTTCAGCGCCAAGTTTTTGGAAGGCACCAATAAGACTACATGCTTTATAGACTGCGACGCTCCCAGTTACTCCAAGTATTATCTTCTTGTTCTTTAAAATTTCCATTTTTTGATTATATCATAAATAAACAGAAAAGTCTATAACAGAAAAAATCCCCTAGCCCGCTATGTTTACTTAATAGCCCTATTATACCTCACTTTCTTTTGCATATGCAAAAGAATAGGCAACTGTTTAAAGGGACTGGTAATTTTTCAGATTTGTTATATGGTAAATAACATATGGCACTCAATGCAAATGACCCTTTAGTTAAAAACCTGATAGATTTTGGCTTGAGTGAAAAAGAAGCCAAGATTTATATTACCCTTTTAGAATTAGAAATTGCTACGGCAAATGAAATAGCAGAAAAAGCTGATATTAATCGTAGCTCAGCCTATGTGGTTTTGGAGTCGTTAAAAAAGAAGGGATTAGCTAGTTTGTCAGGTAACGTCAACGTACAACAATATGTGGCAACAAATCCGGAAGTACTGCTTCATTCAGCCAGAAATTTGACTAAAAAACAATTGGATATTGAGGAAAAAATAAATACCGTAGTTCCTGATCTAAAGGCGTTATTTAAAGGTACCAAAAAGAAACCTAAAGTTAGGGTATTTGACGGCAAAGAGGGCTTAATAATTGCCTTATCTGAAACACTAAAAAGTAAAAACAAAATAACCCGCATAATTTCGTCTTGCGATAAGATTTTTACAGCTATCCCAGATTTTATACATGAATTTGGAAGAATCAGGCTCGAGCTTGGTATCAGGCACAGAGCAATTTATCCAGAATGTGAGGCTGCAAATAAGATTATGTCTATTTACCCATATCTTTATGACGCCGTAGTTATTCCCAAAAACAAATATCCTTTTCCTGTAGATATAGCAATTTTTGATGATAAAATCGGTTATTTGTCTTTTGATAAAGATAACTTAACGACGATTATTATAGAAGACAAGGAAATTGCTAAAGCAATGGAGAATTTGTTTGAATTTGCCTACGAAGAACTCAAAAGAATAAGCAAGAGAACGGAATCGATTCCTTAATTTTTCTCTCGCTTTACTTTTTGAACAAAGTTAATTTGTTGTTAAGCTCTTCTAGTATGTCATCAAAGACCTGGTCTATGGGTCGTGATGAGTCTATTTGTATTATCCGTTCTTGTATTATTGGCGAAAGAAGCGTTCTTGCTCTACTAAAATTATCATAATTATTTTCAATGATTTTAGCCCTGAAATCATATTTAGGATCATTAGGATCTAGTCTTGAAAGAAGAATGTTCTTGGGGGCAGTTAATTCAAATATAATATCAGGCAAAACATCTTCTAATTCTAATTCTTTTTCTGGTTGTATTGGATAAAGGTCGTTTATCTCCAATATTGAAAAGGGGCCGGGTTCTCTATCTAACACAAAGCTTGCTCTAGATATTAAAGATCTGTCAAGTAAAATAACTTCTTTATCTAAAGAATCTATCGTCTCTCTCCATTTGGATAGTTCCTCGGCTAATTTATAGGCAGCATAATGCCATTCCTCAGTAGTACCTTCGACCCGAAGTTTCTTGGAATTTTCTTGCCACCATAAATCAAAAGGATCCCCCGCGCTTTTTCCCAAACCTTCTCTGGTGCCATCTCCGCGTAATTCTACAAAAGAAATACTCGTATCGGATAGAACTTCTTTAAGTTTATCTATTTGAGTCCCTTTCCCAACACGATTTATGCCTTCAAATGCTATTGTTGGTACTTTTTCTTTCATAAATTTCTTTTATTGTTTCTTTGGTTGTTGGAGTAAATTTATATTGGTCTAGCTCATCTTTTTCTATCCACTTGACCTCTTCAGTGTCTTGGTCTGGTTTTGCTATGCCAGATAAAAGTTTTGAAGTGAATACTATGTAGACCATCCCATACATCTCTTTGGCTCTTACATTTTCCTTAATAAATTCAATATTATCAATGTCTACTGAAACCTCTTCTCGTACTTCTCTTCTGAGAGCATCAATTAAACTCGCGTCTGTCATTTCTACCGTGCCACCAGGTATTCCCCATAGGCCAGGAAAAACCTCTTCCTCTTCCGACCTCTTTTGAATTAAGATTTGTTCCGTGTCATTAAATATTACAGTGGATACGTTTACTTTAAAAAACTTAGACATATTTTTTATATTTTTGTTAAAACTTTCTTTTTCTGGACGGCAGATTTGTAAACCGCCGCCAACAATTTATTTGTGATGAGCTGCTTGCCTATTGTTGCGTCACTGGATTTATTTCGTAGAAATTTATCAAATATCGTATATCTAGCCAATTCATTTTGCCCTAAATAAACACCAGAAAATTTTTTTGCCTGATCGTTGATTTGTCCGCCAAAATCAATGATTTCACAGGGCTTGCCACCAATAATATCATTATTTTTAAAAATATACACGTCTAAGTGTTCTTCCCCTCCCACGCCAAACAGATCCCCTTTTTTGAGTTCGTTGGCTTGGTAAGAATGCAACTGTATATTGCACAGAGGCCCAACGTTAATATTAAGATATTCATGTCTAACTCTACCGTTGCCTTTATAGGTATCTTTGGCTATGGCAAAGCAAGACCTTTTAGAAAAACCAGACTGAAGCAGGTCTAAATTACCCCTAGTCATCAAGTTATTTTTTTTAACTTTTTTATCAAAATAAAAAGAAAAATTTAAATAGGCATCTATTTCCCCAAATTTGGAACTTTTAGGAGAAACGGTATCCTCTTTAAAGATTTTTTTGTATAACTTACTGCCATTTATTTGATTATAATGCGTTTCCGGCTTTAAGAGGTTGGCAGTGGTTTCAACTGTAATTTTATCAGAGATTAGTTTATTTGTTTCCACGATCCACGCGACCAAATCTACAAAATGGTAACCTGAGTGCATCATTTTTCCATACCCATATTTGTACGGATGATTTTCTCTAGATAGAAATTCAGATGGCATACTCCATGTTCCATCAGAATGATATATGTTGAAATAAGTTATCGGCACTTTATATTTTTCAACAATTTCTCTCAGAGTTTTAAATATAAAAATATATGCTGGATGTTCCCTTCTCTGTACTTGAACGTAAGTTTGAGTTTTGTTCTTGTTTGAAGTCTTTATTAGTTCTTTAACGTCCTGTTCTAATTTTAATGAAGCTGATTTATTATAGCTTAGTCCTATTGGCGCAGTTATTGGTTTATCTACCAAGCATGGTATATGATTTTTCAAAAAATAATCCAGATAGATTTTATGAGCCTTTGGTTCTGTTGCTATAATAGCATGCGTAATTTCTTTATTGCCAATAATTGAATCCATCCTCTTTTTTAATTCTTCAGAAATCTTAGAGGGGGTAATCTGTCCACGGTCTACTACATATAATATTTGATTGGGTTTAATATCCTGTCCAGTGAAAAATTCTTCAACGACGTTTTTTTTACTTTCTAATTCTATTAAAACACTAAACACCCCACCATTTTCCACTAGCTTTTTTATAAAACTATAATAAATTCTTTTGGCGTGTGGCCCCAACCCGACCAAGGCTATTTTTTGTTTAGCTAAAATTTTCATCGTAAGCGTATGGTATTATGCTTACAATTGTTGTATATAGGCAACAAAAAATATTTTAGTCAATATTAAAATACGGCCCCATTGCTGAATATTTTGAATGTTATTTCTAAATGAGGCTATTTTGTTGGATTAAATAAACAAAAGGCAAAGCTCAGTCTATCTCCTCAACCTTGCCACCGGCTCTCTCAGCTTCTTTCCATGCTAAATCAAAAATTCCTTTCATGGCCATGGACATTTCCTTGTTTTCAAAAACAATAGTAGTTATTTCGCCCTTATCAACAATCAAATAGCCTATCGTATTATCAAAAATAAGCATATCAACAGGAGACGGATGATCTTTTTTGGAAACATAAACTATCTTTACTTTCTTTGGTAGTGTTTGGATCAGATCTCTCGACGCTTGATTATCAACATAAATTCCATGGAGCAAAATATCTAGATCAACTCTTTTGTGAGCCCAGGCTGTTATAAAATCAGGAAGAATTTTAAGAATATTTTCACCAGAAGAAAAAGCTCTAATAACTTTTTCTTTATTGTTTAAGGCCAAAGACATGGCATTAATTAATCCTTCTCTGCCCTCAAACACCCTCACCTTTGGTTTTTGTTTGGTGCCTTTGTAGATAGCTTTAAGATCAGGAACAATATTACTTATTCCGCCCTTGATTAGTTCTTGTTTTTTGACTAGATGATCCGCGGTCTGTAAAAGAGCCTCTGGGGAAGTGGCAACATACTCTTGAATTTTTTTCTCGTTTGATGTGCTGGCTAAACCTTTTTTCTTTAATGATTCCAGGACAACGTAGGCTGAACTACGATTGATGCCAGCGATTTTTGCCACCTCTTGGACTGGAGCAATTTCCAATTCGAGCAGAGCCAAGTAGATTTTGGCTTCTTTTTCGCTCAAACCAAAATCTATCAGGTTTTTAATCAAGGGATCGTTGGAGTTCATTGTCATATGTTGTTAGTATGCAACAAATTTGACGAAATTACCAGTTTTTTACTAAAAATAGCCCTAAATAAGGCTATTTTAGCCATCTTTTAATCTCGTTTTGTTCAATATCGACAACATTTTTCAGCTTGCTAGATTTTAGTTAGATTTCTCGGGGATGGTCTTCGAGAATAAAGCTCTTTGAGAGGAGGTGAATATTAATGGGCAAGTGGACAGAAAAGGATACTTCGGCATGGAGTGGCGATAGTGGCTCGAAAGTAGCCTCGGCATTCCATGATGCGAGGAACGCCGCTTCATCCGCTGGAGAACTCGTCGAACGAGGAGTCTCCAAGCTGGCCGATGGAGGTCCGGTAAGTTGGGCCTTGCATGGAGTCTTCAAGGCGGCGGAGATGATCGGTTCGGCTCTGAAGAAGTAACTTTGGATATCTCACCCGAATCCTTAAGGGTAGTTAGTTTTTATAAACTCTGACTACCCTTTTCTTAATTATCTAGCCTCTCTAATTCCTGAGAGATATACCAACTAAAATAAGAGGAAAATTTATAGTCCTTGTTCGGGCCACCGCCACTCATAAACCGCTCGATGATTACTGGTAATTTATTAAAAAGATTATCTCTAATGACTTCAGAATCAGGTTTATTAGTGTTAGTCTCACTAAAGACTATTTTCAGATAATTACTTAAATAATTTTTCAAGTTGAGATAATCCCCGCCTTCTAAAATTAGAGCCAGTTCGTAATCTTTACTTTGGGGAAATTGTATTACCTCTTTATCCATAATTGAAGTATGATACAAAACCTTTTTGTTGTCTATAAGCAACAAATAAAATATTATTTAATCGAAAAATACGATTAAAACACTAGCCACCTTTGAATTTTATATAAAAACAGCCTGATTTTGTTGGGCCTAATCAACATCTTCTGGTTTGATATAAGTTTTTTCCGTTATCCTTGTGTCAGATATTTTACCACTGCTTCATAACCTTCATTCCAGATATGAAGACGCTCTTCTTCAGGATATTCAGTAATGGCTCTAGTCTCTTCGTCTAGTCTAATTAAACCATTCCACCCTCTTGGATTATCCCCCTTTGATTCTGTCCCAAAAGTCATTGGCACTTTAAATGTATGCTCGAAAGTTTTTCCGCTTGGCTCGGCATAAACTGTCGACACTTCAAACCAGCCGTTTCTGTTTCCCAAAAAATCGATGATTTCTAATATTTTATCAGCGGAAATTTTCTTTTCTACATAATTCATATACGGCCCAGGAATACCTAGTGCCTCGATAAAAAGGCTGTGATCTTCTCTTATAACTGGTGAGTTTAAATCTCTTACCGCTTGCACCGCACTATGGCGAGCGATTTCTAGGCTGGACTCAGCTTGTATTTCAGGGTATTCCTTATCGACAGGAAGTAATTCAATCTCATATTTATCAAAGGTTGATCTGGCGGCTTTTAATTTTCCCTCATTTTTTGTTAATAAATGTATTTTCATAACTTTAACTATATACAAAAAATAATTTCCAACAAATTGACAAAAGGATATTTTAATGTCAAGATAGTAAAAGACGGTCTATAAACTTACATTTGGGCACACGGGGAAAGGATTGGTTATGAAAAATAAGTCAGAAATTGTTCGACTGCTTCTCTTGCAGTTGGACGAGCAGATCTCTCAGTATCAGACCACACTGGCAGAGACGAGGAAGCAGGTAATAGACGCTCCTTCGGCAAGCCAATCTCATTCTGATACCTCTAAAATCCAGCTTAGCGGATTGGCCTTGGGTCAAGAGGGCCGACTGAGAGAGATTGAGATGGCGACAATAAGCCTAAGAAACCTAAACCTTTCTCCTAGAGATAGGGTTGTCGCCGGAGCGGTTTTTGTTATTTTGGGAAGAGATGGCGAACGCAAAAGCTATTTCATGTTCCCGGGAGCACAAGCAGTTTCAGTAGAGGTTGAAGGAGAGATTGTGACTTCTATCTCTGCTAAGTCCCCACTCGGAACCGCCGTCCTTGGAAAAAAGAAAGGCGATAAAGCGACGTACATCGTCGGCGAAGTAGAAATTATCGAGGTGTTTTGAAGAAATTTGGCATTCACACCATCGCTCTGCCTCATGATTGGATATCACAATATCCAATCATGAGGCAGTTTTTGATTGTGGTAATTTTTTAACTTATCCGCCATCTCCTCTGGCTTGATGTAAGTTTTTTCTTCTATTCCTAATATCTTCTGGATTGTTTGTTGGTTGAAAATCATATGGTCTTATTATACCCCACTTTCCCCTGGGGATGCAAAACAAAAGCCCCGACATTTGCATTTCTGCAAACGTCGGGGCTATGAAGGAAATAGCCCCCTTAGGAGGTTTCTCTCTGTATATGATTTTGTGGCCTGTTTGTTTAAGATATTTTTCAAAATAACATATTCTCGCCAGAAATGCCGTTTTCTTTTTTATATTCATCCCACAAACCAAGATAAGCCTTGTTGATCCTCTTGACGTCTTGCAGTTCAAGCCTGATTATTGCTTCCTCTATTTTTCCCTCCTCGGCTTCAATTTCTAAAAACCAACCCATGGGTGTTTCGTCCAAGAAAAAACACACACCGTCACCAACATCATACATTAAAAATGAGTGGCGTTTTTTCTCCCAAGATATTTTTCTAGGAAAACCAAAAAACGGCATCATTTGGATGACACTCTCAGTGTCGGTGATATTTGTTTCTAGTTCTATTCTCTTAAAAAAATCACTTTTGTCGCCCAATTTTACTTTCACCGTCAGAGTAACTCGCCCGTCTTCTTCGTTGCGAATCCTTGGAAAGACATTTTGTTGTGAATAATCTTCAAAGAAAAATTGATGAGTAATTTGATGCAATGGCTCATTTTTTTTACAATTGAACTCTTTTTCAATTTTAGCAATGATATCTTTTACCAAAGATTTATCTATTGGTAATTTTATTTCTGTTTCGATACTCATATATTTTAATATACCCTATTTCCCTCTGATGATGCAAAAGACTACGAAAACCCCGCCCGAGAGGATACTCGGGCGGGGTTTAGGATGGTGGTGATTAAATTTACCGCGCTTTAGCTAGACTCAAGACCTTGTTACGCAAGAACTCGGCGTCCAGAGCGTAGATTTCTTCTTCTTGGAGTTTGAGACGGGCGTGTTCGGGCAGGGCGGTCAGCTTATCAAACTTGACGGTGCATTTGGTGCGAAAGCCGTGGCCTTTTTCATAATTCACAAAGACCGGCAAGATCGGCACGTGGGTAATGCGATCGATAGCGGCAAAACCTTTTTTGAACTCAGCCAAGACGTCATCACTTTTAATTTTGATCTTGCCCTCAGGAAACATAAAAACTGTCTCGCCATTTTGGAGAGCCTGCACCGGACCGGAAATTTTCTCTTCGAAAGTCTGACCACTGACCGGAATTACATTATAAAAAAAATAGACCACCGGAATGGCGCCTATTTTATTAAACATATTAACAATGGGATTTAGAAAATTCTTGGCGCCGAGCATACGGATTGGCAGCAACTGTCGGAAAGTTTTGAAAGATAATGCCCCAATGATTATCCATGGATCGAGCATTGAGCGATGATTGGCAATAATCAAAATCGGCTCTTTTTTAGACAGATCAAGGTCTGGATGTATTTTTATCTCGTATTTATAAAAAAATCTAAGAATAACCCTACAAAAAAATAGATAGGATATGACCCAGGCTTGTTTGGTAAAAAGCGAATAAAGCTTTTTGTTAGGTTTCATATGGTCTACTTATAGTAGCACATTTTATAAAAAAGTAAATAGTATGCCAAAAAGTCAATAACTTTGGTAAAAAAGTTATTAGTCGCGGCGGACTATTTGCTTGGCTTGATTTTACACCAGATTTTGGATAGTAACTAAATAAAATGTGGATAAGAGCTATATTTTTGAACTCAAATTGGAAATATTCTCCAAACCGCCTGCTTTTAAACGCTCTACCAATCCCCGATTGATCTCGCTGATCAGCTGGGGGCCTTCGAAAATCAGGCCCGTTACTAGCTGGAGTAGCGAGGCACCGGCCTGCAAATAAGTATAGGCATCGTCGGCATTAAAAATCCCGCCACAGGCGATGATAACAAAGCGATCACCGACTTTACTTTTCAGATAGCGGACTTGTTCGAGGGCGAGCGGGGCGATGACTTTGCCACTGAGGCCACCCTTGGTGGTCGGAAGTTCTTCTTTGAGATGAAGGCGGATGTGAGTGTTGTCTTTGGTGAGGTTGGTGGAGATAAAACCATCTAACTGATATTTTTCGGCTAGGGCAATAATGGCATCAATATTCTCGGTCGTAACATCGGGAGGCATTTTGATAAAAATCGGTTTGGTTTTCGGCACAGTAGCGAGTTTGGCTAACAACAAATCTAGTCGCGCTGGATCAGTAAAAGGCTGGCCACCAAAAGCGTTGGGACAACTAATGTTGATGGTAAAATAATCGCCAATCCCCGCCTCCAGAAATGTTTGATAGACTTTGAAATAATCCTCAACGCCGGCGTTGATCTCTACCGTTTCTGGACTGTTAGTTTTAGCCATACTGATGCCGAGTGGGTAGGCGAATTTTTGGCCAGTGAGTTTCTTGGCTATCGCTTCCGCTCCGGTGTTTTTTAGACCATAATTTACGATCAGAGACTGAGATTTCGGCAGGCGCCATAAGCGGGGCTTGGGATTGCCCTGGCAGGCCCTACCGGTAATTGACCCTACTTCCTCGAAACCAAAGCCCACAGAGGGCAAAATAGCGGTCAGACGGGCATCCTTGTCGAAACCAGCGGCCAAACCAACCGGATTGGTGAATTTTAGGCCTCGGATAGTCTGCTCGAGCATGGGGTGCTGATAGTCAAAAGCCGTGGCCGTCAGCCAGCGCGTCAGGCGGTAACGACCCAATTTTTCGCCCGCCACCGTAAACAGGTCGTGAATCATTTCCGGATCAAACCAAAAAAGAACCGGTTTTAGCAGGTAGTGATAGCCAAGCTGAAAAAACTGACCTCGAAGTTTGTAACATTGATCAGGTATTTTTTGCTCATCTTTTTTCATCATCGCATTATCATAGCATTTTTACCCAATTTTTGAAGTGAGCACCCTATAGCATTAAGCAACGGTCGTTGCTTAGTGCTATAGGGTGAGTATGGTTTTAATTTTAGAATAATTTTTTGAGCACTTCTTCCGGGCAGGAAATTTTGTCAGCCTCAAAATAAATAATTTCTGATTTACTAAATTCTAGTTCGGCCCGCAGTAATTCAATAAACTCATCATTGGGATAAGGAGAAATCCAGACACTATTCTGAAGTCTTTTGAAACCGGCCTCGGCTATCTCGGCTCTAAAATAATCCCGTTTTTTGCGTTGTTTTTCTTTAATATCAAAAATTATCACTCGCCATTTACCATCTGGCTTTTGGTCCTTTCTTTCTTCTTTGATTTGGTACTTTTCTAATAATTTTTCACCAATATCAGTCAGGGATAGATTGCCATTTTTATCGATGTTAATAATTCCTTTTTTAGATAGAGCCTTGGTTTTGGTGGTGATATAACTTTTCCTTTGCGCCATCAATTCTTTTTTGAGTTTTTTATGGCGATACTTCTCAAAGTTTTTTAGTAGTTTTAGGGCGTTAGGAGCAACCATCGCCATCGTGATCAATCCGCCAAGAGCAATGACTGAGATTATGGCAATGACGATAAAGTCTCGGTCAGGATTAAGATTTATTTTCGATCTCAATTTTTTGTTTTTAGTATTCATTTTTTGAGCTATAGCATTAAGCAACGACCGTTGCTTAATGCTATGTAAGTTATTTTATAATTTTTGTTTATTAAGGTCAAAATTAGAAAAAGAAAATAAAGTAAGCGAGAATGGCGAGGATGATGCGGTACCAGCCGAAGGCGGTGAAGTTGTTTTTTTGGACATACTGGATGAGGAATTTGACGGCGACCAAGGCCACCAAGAAAGACACGAGAAAACCGACACTAAGCAAATCAAACTGATTACCAGAAAAACTAGGGGCGGTTTTGTAGAGGTCGTAAGCGGTCGCCGTGGCCATGGTCGGGATAGCCAACAAGAAAGAGAACTCGACGATAGTCTCCCGTTTAATCTTCATTCCTAAACCGCCGATGATGGTGGCGGCTGAGCGCGAGACACCGGGCACAATCGCCAGCGACTGACAGAGTCCGAGGATGACGGCCTGGCGGTAGCTGATGCCACTAGTGGCCACCTCGGCCACTCCCCTTTTTTGATACCAATATTCAAAGCCGATCAGGAAAATACCACCGAGAAATAGCGCCCCGATAGTAACGGCAGTATTGCCCGCCAGAAAACTTTTGAAAATTTTATATAGTCCAAAACCAATGATCATTGTAGGGACAAAAGCTACTACTACTTTTTGAAAAGTCTCACGACTTAAAAAAAGCTGACGCCAAAAAAGCCAGACAACAGCTAAGATAGCGCCGAGCTGGATGGAAATCTCGAAAGTTGATTGAAAAGTGGTGGCGGGCAAATGCATCAAACGGCTAGCCAAAATCAGGTGACCAGTGGAAGAAATCGGTAGAAATTCGGTTAGACCCTCGATAGCGCCTAAAATGGTAGCAGAGATGAAGTCCATGGTAAATAATTAAAAATTAAAAAATCAAAATGAAAAATTTAAACACAAAAACTCAGAAACAAAAAGAGCTAGCCGTATCTATGCTCGGTGAGTTATAATATGGGTATATTAACATAAACAACTTAACTCTAAAAATATGACCCTCCAACCAATCAAGCCCCGCGACCAGCGCAATGTTCATAATGTCACCGGCCTTCATGCTGGTATCTGGGGCGATTTTATTAATATTCGTGGCGACATCTCGCGTCTCAGCGGCGATATTGACCTCTATAAAATCAAAGGCGAGGCCAGTGCTATTCATGGCACCTTAAACGGCCTCTTTGGCGATGTGAGTAAAATTTCTGGTGATATTAGTAATATCCGCGGTGATGCTAGCAGTATTTCTGGTGAGACAACAGACGTCTCGGGTGATATTAGTGGTCTAATCGGTGATGAGACTAGAATCAATGGCGATGTCACCAACATCCGTGGCGATGTCTCGCGTCTAGCTGGCTGTGTGACTGATTTACGTGGCTCGGTTAGTGCCATTTATGGTGACGCGACCAATATTGCCGGCAATGTCACCGATCTCAAGGGCGATGTGACCAATATCTCTGGTGATGTGACTAATATTAAAGGCGATGTCTCAAAACTGCGTGGCGATCTGACTGGTCTGGAAGGTGATGCGACTGATATGTCTGGCGACGCTAAAAATTTGTTTATTTAACTTTAAATTACAAAATTCTTTTTCACTAGCAAACTTTTTAGGGCACAGATTTTTCTAGCCCTATAGAATAAATTTGTTCAAAAACTTTCTTAATTTCAAAACCCAGACCCCTGCCTGCGGCAGGCAGGCAAGCCCAACCATTTTGAAATCAAGAAAGTTTTTTTGACAAATTTACTCTACAGGGTGAACTTTAAAAATTCTGAAACGTTCTCTATTTATTTTCGTCGAAAACGTGCTCGTTTCGACGTGATTTTTACGTATAAAAATCAACTCCCTAAAAAGTTTCTAGTTCAACGAATTTTGTAATTCAAGATTACTTAAGCCAAGCCAAACTGGTAAAAGTTAGACCGACCACGACAACGATTATCCCTAATTGCCAGAGAATGCCTCTTAATTGAGCCTGTCGATAAGGACGTTTTTCAGCATGAAAAAAGTCATGGAATTTTTGAGACCAGGCTAAGGGCCGGTTTTTTACTTTGGAGTTTAGAAATTGTAAAAAGTCCGGTAAGACTCCGCCGATCACGCCGGCTAAAATAATTAGCCAAGAAAAACCCGCCAGGCTGACAAATAAATAATAAGAAACAACCAAGCCGAGCAAGAGATCGAAAGCGATGCGACTAATGTCAAAAGTAAAACTAGCAGAGCCGATCTTAAAATCCAATTTGTCGTCTTCTTCTGAAACTGAAAGCAATTTGTAATCCCAATGCGGAATAGAGTCAAAAAGATAATGACTAGCCAGACCGACCGTAAAAGCCAGGGCCGGATCGGTGGCTAGCAAACCCGCAAAAGCGGCGCCGGTGATGGAGTGAGTAGTTAATACCATAAGGTTTGATTATAACACAAAAGACAGAAAACCCGCCAGTGAAAGGCAGACGGTTGTCTGCCTTTCACTGGCGGGTTGCACACGATTAGTCCGGGTGTGGATCAGATTGGGGCATGTTTCTTTCGGCGTCGAACTTCATGGCTTTGGCCAAGATCAACAGAGCTTTGGCTGTATGGGGACTTTTGGAAGCCCCATCAAAAGGATTGCCGAAAACAACAAGGCTAGAACCGATGCTAACATAGACATTGCCCGAACTTCGGGCAACCGATACGGACAAACGTCCTTGTCCCTCCCGATCGCTTTGTCTGGAGTAATCCGTGTCGGATTCTATCCCCCTTGGAAAACCAGTTTCCAACTCTTCGGCGATTCGAACTAGATCCATTTGCTTGATCCTCCATAAGTTATGGCTCTTCTACTTTAAACTTACAGCTGAAAATTATAATCGTCAACCTACCTCGGCAATTCCGTCAGCAACTCATTGCTATCATAAAACTCCTGAGCGAGGCCACCGAAAGTGTATTTCTGACCGCCAACTTCGATCTCGGCTCCACCGATGGCCGGATTGGACTTGGGTTGAGATTTAGCAAAACCTAAATTAAACAAGGTGGCCAGCACTCCCGGCTGGTGACTAATATCCACTCCGGCTCTCTGCCATTGGGCCGTCACCTGACGCAAATAGAGGCCGGTGTAGAGATAGGAATAATAATGATCATGTTGATCAGCCAGACGAGTCAATCGCTCATTGCCCTGGTCAGTGGTCGAAGCAAAATCAAGCAAGTGTACAAAATTAGGCCCGAGATAAAATGGAGAGGTTCGGTCCTGGAGATTGGCTTCTACTTGTTGAGCGGTGTCATATTTGATTCCAGTTACACCGAGAGAAAATTGGGATTGAACACCGAGGATAGATAGCGGAGCAAAGATTTGTTTAAACACTTCGCGTTCGGAAGTAAACAAGCGGATTTGCTCACTGACGATAGTGGTAGCAATCAAACGAGGCGAGACACCGGCATCACGAGCGGCCCTTTGAATAACGGGAGCATCTTTGACTAGGGCTTTCTTGAGCGTGGACCATTCCTCGCTTTGTTGCCAAGCTGAATTTGTTTGAGGTTTAGTAGTATCAGAAGAAAAAGAACGACTGCGCCAATCTATCGCTCCGGGAACTTTGGTCAGACCAAAATATTGGGCTAAAAAGCCGGCGGTGAGGACAAAACCAATGAAAGCAAAAATGATAATCAGGGCTTTGAAAAAAGCACTGGTAATTTTAGTAAGTGGTTTAGACACCTTCGTCTTTTAGTTCAGCAATTAATTTTTGCGCTTTCTTTGATAGTTTGCCTGGCATCGTGACGTTGACCTTGATGAGGAGATCACCACGACGGCCACCACGCAGGGGTACGCCCTTCCCCTTCACGCGCAGGACTTCACCGTTGTTGGTACCAGATGGGACTTTGAGAGTTAAGTCGCCTTCTAGTGATTTTAGTGGGTAGTCAAAACCGAGCAAGGCGTCAGACAGTTTGACTTTAATAGCGGTAATAAGATTGGCTTCCTCGCGATGCCAGATCGGATGTTTTTCAATATGAATTTTGATGTAGAGATCACCGGTCGGACCACCGAGGATGGCTTCACCTTGACCAGCCAAGCGAATCATTTCGCCTGCTTCGATACCAGCCGGCACAGCCACTTTGATCTCGGCTTGTTTTTTGATCACACCATCGCCATGACAAGTATGGCAGGCTTTTTCAGGAACTTGGCCAGTACCATGACATTTTTCGCATTCTTTAGCCACCGCAAAGGTGCCGAAGATGGAGCGTTGAGATTCTTGGATCTTACCCTTGCCGTTACAAGTCGGACAGGTTTTGGTTTTAGAGCCAGGCTCAGCGCCGGAGCCGTTGCAGATATCACACTGGCTAATTTTGTTAATTAAAATTTTGCGCTCGACACCAAAAATGGCTTCGGCGAAAGTGACTTGGATGTCCACCGAGATGTCACGGCCCCTTCGTTGTCTGGTCTGGCCACCAAAGAAGTCGCCAAAGATACTGCCGAGGTCGAATTCGAAACCTTGGCCATTTTGTTGGGCACCCGAAAAATCGAAACCACTCCACGCACCATTCGGTGCATGGTTCTGGCCTGAAAAGCCACCATTGGCACCAGCAGAGCCATACATATCATACTGAGAGCGTTTTTGATCATCGGACAGGACTTGGAAAGCCTCGCTGATTTCTTTGAATTTGGCATCGTCACCGCCGGTTTTGTCCGGATGATGCTGGTGCGCCAAATGCCGGAAGGCTTTTTTGATTTCCTCCTTGGACGCTTTCTTATTGACACCTAGAATTTGGTAGTAGTCCTTCATACTTCGTAAATTTAAAATTCAAAATGCAAAGTTCAAAATTGCAATGCAAAAATAAAAATTTTTAGGATTATCTCTCAATTTATAACTTTCAATTTTGCGCTTTGATCATACCATTTAACGGCTTTCTGAGCAAGGCCAAGACTTGACAGAATTGGCAAACGGGTGTATAATGGTAGACAGAATGGGTACCTGAATATAAGTAAGGTACAACTTGAAAACAGTCGGTTTGGGGCCTCCCCCACTTGCCAAAGTGCCCGACCATTTTTGATGGTTTAGGGTAAATAGGTAAATCTAGTCATGCTAGAAATCGACCATGGGTGTCCCCCGCGGACACGGAAAGGTTTGTCATGCATACTCTTTTGGAAGTAGCCCAAGCTCTCCTTATCACCGTCGGCATGGTAGCAATCGCTCTCTGTATCTTTTTGTGGATCGACAGGGTGTCGAGCCGGAGAAGGATGAAAAATACGGAAAGGGCGTTGGCAAAGCAAATCCTCGTCGAGAAGATGAAGAAAGCCTCCGGCATGAATCTAGCGGACGCTGTTCGCACCTTGAGTGATGTCGGAATTTTTTCTGAAGTTAAGAGCGGTGGTCATCGGATTGTTGTCCCCGAATTCTTTTGGGACGCTGGTGCCGAGAACATCTCCAGAGTGTTAATCTCGGTGGTCAAAGGCGCGAATCTCGGGGATGACACAATCTACTGCTGGGGCTTTGCTCTTCAAGATCTGCTGATAGAGGAAGCTTCCAGCGACCCGTACCTTGCCGTGAAGGTTACCGCTTGCATAGCGGTATTAGACAACGAGATTGGCTGTCTTCTCGCACCATAGAATTAGTTACCCGCCGAGTGAACAAACGGAAACCCCGCTTGTCCACTCGGCGGGTTTTCCTTTGAAGAAAAATTGGAAGTGGGTCCCGAAGTCGGACTTTAAAATGCCCCCAAAGTCCGACTTCTAATCCGCAGGAATCTGCGTTTTATCCGCATTAACCCTGTAGAGTATAAACGGGCTGTAATTTTTTAAAAAATTACAGCCCGTTTAAATTTGCTAAAGCAAATTACTCGACAGGGTAAATCCGCGTTTTAGTTAGCTTCGGTATCTTTTACATTTTCTCCGGCTTCACCTTCCTTTTTTTCTTCAGTAGGAGTATCACCTTCAGGTTTTGTCTCGGTAGAGGCGGATTGAGCATTTTTTGCCATCTCTTCGCCAATCTTCTGCATGACTTGTGACAGAGCTTGGGTGGCAGTCTCAATCGCCCCCTTGTCCTCGCCATCTTTGATCGTCTTCAAAGCGGTGACTTTTTCTTCGACAGCAGTTTTGGTTTCAGCACTGACCTTATCGCCAGCATCGCGGAGGGCTTTGTCAGCCGTATAGATGAGCTGGTCGGCGTTGTTGCGGGCATCAATCAATTCGCGCTTTTTCTTATCCTCATCGGCATGAAGTTCGGCTTCTTTTTTCATTCGTTCGATATCTTCTTTCGACAAGCTAGTTTTAGCTTCGATGCGAATCGATTGTTCCTTGCCACTGGTCTTATCCTTGGCTTTGACCGACAGGATGCCGTTGGCATCGAGATCAAAAGTTACCTCTACCTGGGGCAGACCGCGCGGAGCAGGTGGAATACCATCGAGGATGAAGCGGCCGAGTGACTTGTTGTCAGTGGCCATTTCGCGTTCGCCCTGGACGACATGGATTTCTACCGAAGTCTGATTGTCAGCGGCAGTCGAGAAAACTTGAGACCGAGAAGTTGGAATGGTGGTGTTACGTTCGATCACCTTAGTGGCCACTCCGCCCATGGTTTCAATACCCATCGATAGCGGTGTGACATCGAGCAACAGGACATCTTTAACATCGCCCTGGAAAATACCAGCCTGGACGGCCGCACCAATAGCGACAACTTCATCCGGGTTGATCGAACGATTTGGTTCTTTGCCAAAAAGTTTCTTCACTTCTTCTTGAATTTTTGGCATCCGAGTCTGACCACCGACGAGAATAATCTCATCAATATCAGTTAATTTAAAACCGGAAGCCTCGACAGCCCGTTTGGTAATCTCGATCGAACGAGCAATGTATTCATCGGACAATTCCTCAAGCTTGGCTCGAGTCATTTTCAGAGCCAGATGGCGAGGGCCAGAGGCATCGGAGGTAATAAAAGGAATATTAATTTCTGATTCGGTGACGGTCGACAGTTCGTGTTTGGCTTTCTCGGCGGCTTCTTTCAGGCGTTGGAGGGCGAGCTCATCCTTGGTGACATCAATGCCGGATTCTTTTTTATATTCCTCACCAATCCAGGCAATAATTTTCTGATCAATATCTTCACCACCCATGTGTGAATCACCATCGGTTGATTTGACTTGGATACTTTGCTCGCCTTCTTCGCCACCGATTTCGAGAACCGAGACGTCAAAAGTTCCACCACCAAAGTCGTAGACCACCACCTGCTCATCTTTCTTTTTATTGAGGCCATAAGCCAAAGCGGCGGCGGTTGGTTCGTTGATGATCCGACGAACCTTGAAACCAGCAATCTCACCGGCATCTTTGGTCGCCTTGCGTTGAGAGTCGTCAAAATAAGCCGGGACGGTGATAACTGCCTCATCGATCTTCTCACCGAGTTTGGCTTCGGCACCATGCTTAAGCTTGGACAAAATCATGGCGGAGACTTCCTCGGGACGGTAAGCTTTTGCCTGCCCTGAGGTATTCGAAGGGTCGCTCATTTTAACTTTGACTCCTCCGTCATCAGAAGCTTCTATCGCAAAAGACACCAAGCCTTTATCTTTTTGAACATTGGGATCATTAAATTTGTGACCCATCAGACGCTTGATGCCGTGGACGGTATTTTTCGGATTGGTGATGGCTTGACGTTTGGCTAGGAGGCCAACCAAACGCTCGCCAGCTTTGGAGATAGCCACAACAGACGGGGTGGTGCGGACACCCTCGGTATTTTCTATAATTTTCGGCTCACCACCTTCCACGAAGGCCATCGCCGAATTCGTTGTACCCAAATCAATACCAAGAATTTTACTCATATTGTTTTATTTATATTAGCTGTTAATTTTCTTTTAATAATTCTGACTACGTTTTTATAACAAACTTAATTCAAAATTCAAAACGCAAAGTGCAAAACTGCAATGCAAAAGTAAAAAGTTAAAGACTTTGAACTGAAATTTTGAAATTTGAACTTTGCATTTTAAACTTTACTTCCTACTTTCACCTGGGCGGGCCGAACCACCTTGCCGTTCATAATATAACCTTTTTTCAGCACTTCCAGGACCTTATCTTCATCAGCTTCATCATCTACTGGAACAGTGGCTAAACAATGATGCAAGATGGGATCAAATTTAGCACCAAGCGGATCGACGGGCTCCAGACCATTGTCGCGGAGAATGACTTGCAATTGGCTGTAAATATACTCGATGCCTTGACGCCAGTTAACTGGTGCCGATTCCCAAGCTTCGCGATTGGCCATCGCCAAATCAAAACTGTCGGCTAGGGGTAGAAGCTCATGGAGCAGACCCTCGCGAGCCCACTTGGCTAAATCTTGTTTTTCCTTTTCAGCCTCGCGTTTGAGATTGAGATAATCAGCCTTGGCTCTCTGCCAGCCGGCTAAATATTCTGTTTTTTCCTTCTGAGTGGCTTTAAGTTCGGCTCGAAGTTTTTTTAACTTATCAGCCAAGTTACCATCGGTCTCATCAAACTCAAAATCATCATCAGTGTCAGCCGTGATTTCTTCTTCGCTTTCATTCTCGTCAGGTTTTTGTTCGTCGTTAGACATAAAAATCATAAAGCCTTTATTCACCACTATTATAACTCAAAAATGGAGCTTTTCAAGCCCCATTTTGGCGGTGAAATATCTAAGAAATTAGCGTTTAGACCATTGAGGACTCTTTCTAGCCTTCTTCAAACCGAATTTACGGCGTTCCTTGGCCCGAGAGTCGCGGGTGAGGAGTTTGGCTTTCTTGATGGTGGTTTTGTTATCGGCATCAAATTCTACCAAAGCCTGAGCGATACCATGGCGGACGGCTTCGGCCTGGGAATGGATACCGCCACCCTTGGCGACGACGGTGATAGTAAATTTCTGAGTAGTAGCAGAGATAGCGAAGGGTTCGTTGACGACGGTCTGCATATCGACAGTAGGGAAATATTCCTCGACTGGCTTGTTGTTGATGACCACGCTCATTTTAGTGGCAGGGGTAATACGCACGCGAGCAGAGGAAGTCTTGCGACGTCCCATTTTTTCAATATATCGTTTTTCGGTAGCAGTGGTCATAATATTAATTTAAAATTAAAAAGTCAAAATGAAAAATGATGGATTAAAAATCATTACTCGCTGATTTTAAGGTTGGTCATCATAATCGAGTGCTGACGATTGTGGGGCAACATGCCATTGACCGCCTTACGCAAGACTTCACGGTAACCTTTTTTGGTCGCCACTTGGCTCAAGGTCGGATACTTATCACCGCCTGGTTGGTGACTGTGACGAAAATAGGTTTTTTGTAGAGCCTTTTTTTCCGAAATTTTCATCTGGCTGGCGTTGATGACGATGACTTTGTTGACCGGTTTGAGGTGAGGAGTAAAAGTTGGGCTATTTTTACCGCGCAAAAGCATGGCAACTTTGGAAGCTACTCGGCCGATGGCTTGATCGGTCGCATCGATAGTAAAAGTTTCAGCCTTAACTACCGGCAAGACTTTTTTAGTCAAAGAAACCACCACCTTAGTTGGTTCGGTTTTTTTAGTTAAATCTTTTTTAGTAGTTTCTTTTTTCATTTTGTAGATTCGTATCGCACTAGACGAATTCAATTATCGCCATCTTGCTACCATCACCCTGACGAGCTGGTAACTTGAGGACACGAGTATAACCACCTGGACGATCGACATAACGTGGACCAATCACTTTGAACAGCTTATCCAAACGCTGGCCACCACCGAGAACTTCAATCACCAAACGGCGTTTGGAGACAGTGTCTTCCTTGGCCTTGGTGACAATTTTCTCAATAAAAGGACGCAATTCCTTGGCCTTGGCTTCGGTCGTCTTGATCCGGTCACGCAAAATCAAGGATCCAGCTAGAGTCCGCAAAAGAGCCGTCCGTTGGCCGGTCTTTCGTCCTAATTTTCTAGCTGTTTGATGGTGCTTCATAATGGTTTTAAGGCCTGCCTACTTTAACACAATTCCAAAATTACTCAATGCCTGCTTGATTTCTTGGATCCCCTTGTCGCCTAAACCATCGATTTCGAGCAAATCTTCGATTTTCTTGCGAATCAAGCCCCCCACCGTGCGAATACTAGCACCGGCTAGAGCTTTTTGGGTCCGGAGAGATAAATTCAAATCCTCAATCCTAGTCTTTAAAAAGTCTTCATCTTCTTTGGTTTCGACTTTGCCGTTGGAATCAGCCGTCGAAAAATCACCAGTAGCGGTCTCAGCCATCTCCTCATCATCCTCGATAAAGCCAACCACTGCTTTGAGCTGGGCAATCATAATCTGGATCGAGCGCTCGAGAGCCTCACGAGGAGAAATCGAGCCGTCAGTCTCGAGACTAACTCGCAGTTTGTTGTAATCGGTCCGGTCGCCCACCCGCATTTGTTCGACTTCATAACTAACTCGACGAATCGGAGTAAAGATCGCGTCAGTGGCAATGATACCGATATCTACCTTATCTTTTTTCAAAACTTCTTTTGACATATAACCGAGACCTTTTTCCAAAGTAATCTCGATATCGAGAACCACATTTTTATCAGTGACCGTGACAATATGCTGGTCTTTATTCATCACCTCAACTTGACCAGGCACTTGGATATCGCCAGCGGTAATATCTTTAAGACCCTTGGACTTAATATAGATAGTCTGGGCTTCGTCGCCAATCACTTTGAAACGAGTCCGCTTTAAATTTAGGATGATTGTAATCACATCCTCCTTCACGCCAGCGATCGTTGAAAACTCGTGATTAACCCCATCAATTTTGATAGTGGTAATCGCAAACCCAGGCAAGGACGAAAGAATAATTCGTCGCAACGAATTGCCCAAGGTATGTCCATAACCAGGGTACAAACCGTCTATTTCATAAACACCGGAGAAATTATCTTCGGCGATGACGCTAGGCTTGGAGGGCAAAATAATGTTGAAATCAGGCATAGACAATTAGCTAGATTAATAAAAAATAAGACCTTTTTAAAATTAAACGCGACTGTAATACTCGAGGATGGCACTGAAGTTCAGAGTGGCTTCTGTCTGGCCCAAAATCGCTTCGCCCTTAATCACACCTTCATTCTTATCCAAATCATAAGACACCCACTCTGGCGCCGGATAGTCTTTTTGGCGTTCGGCCAGATTACGGAAAGGACCAATCTCTCGACTGCCTGGACGAATAGAAATGATATCGCCACGAGTGATAACCGCTGACGGAATGGTAGTTTTGCGACCGTTGACCATAATATGACCATGAGAGACAATCTGACGAGCCGACAAACGTGAAGACACTAAACCTAAACGGAAAACGATATTGTCCAAACGGCCTTCCAATTGTTTGAAAAGTTCTAGGGTCGGATTGCCACCTTTGATGGCGCGGGCTTTTTTGACGTAATTGGAAAATTGGCGCTCACTGATACCATAAGCAAAGCGAGCTTTTTGTTTTTCCAACAATTGCTGGCCGTATTCGCTACCACCACGGCGACCGCGTTTGGCATTAGCGCCACCTTTGGTTTTTTTCTCGACACCGGAAACAGTAAATTTAGTGGTCTGACACTTTGAAAAAACTCGATCTCCGAGGCGACGACAAATTTTGTAACGTGGTCCGATTTGCATATAAATAATTTAAAATGAAAACATTAAACTGAAAATTCTAGACGCGCCGAGGCTTTGGCGCCTTGGGACCATTAAAAGGGACGGGAGTCTTGTCCTGGATGCGATTAATGACAAAACCTTTGGCAATAAAGGAACGGATAGCCGATTCGCGACCGGAACCAATGCCCTTGATCACAATATCGACTTCTTTCATCCCCATAGTTAGAGCCTTATCAGCCAACAGCTCACCAACCTTGCCGGCAGCAAAAGGCGTCCCCTTCTTGGAACCCTTGAAACCGAGAGAACCGGATGAAGACCAGGCCACCACTTTTCCCTCCCGATCGGCCAAATTGATAGTGGTATTATTGTAAGAAGCATTAATATGCAAGACACCGTGGTCAATCTTGCGCTTGGTGGCGCGAGCCGATGAACGCTTTTGGCCTTCACCTTCACTGCCAGATTTTTTGATGATTCTCTTTTTCCCCATGATATTATTATTTTTTGTATTTATTCGTTATATTCGTATGCATTCGCCTGCCTACCGCAGGCAGGTAGATTCGTATCGCGTTAATTATTTCTTCTCTATTTTCTTCTTACCGGAACCCATCGTCTTGCGGGTGTTACCACGGCGAGTACGGGAATTGGTCTTGGTGCGCTGGCCTCGGCTCGGTAAACTGTGGGCATGACGGGAACCACGATAAGATTTGATATCTTTGAGACGCTTGATGTTACCAGAAATCTCACGCTTGAGATCGCCTTCGATCCGCATTGATTCTACAATCTTACGAATGCGAGCTTCTTCATCAGCCGAAATTTTATCAGCTTTAGAAGCCGGGTCCACCTTGGCCTCAGCCAAAATCTTTTGAGCTAAAGGCCGACCAATACCATAGATACTGGTCAGGGAAATATCTAAACGCTTGCCATTGGGGATGGTAATACCAGAGATACGCATATTTAGGCTTGTTTTTGTTTATGACGTGGTTTATTGGGGCAAATAATATAAAGATGGTCGCGTCTTTTGACCATCTTACATTGCGCACAACGCTTTTTAATAGTGGATCGTACTTTCATCAGAATAAAAAATTAGGTAAAAAAGAATTTTACAGGCGGCGCATAATCCGCCCTTTACCACCATAAGGGTCGAGAATCAAAGAAACTTTGTCACCTACCAAGACTCGAATGCGATTGAGGCGCATCTTGCCAGAAAGATAGGCTAGTATTTCCTTTTCGTCTGGATTCTCTATTTTTACCTTGAATAGTGTATTTGGCAGGGCCTCAATGACGACGCCCGGAACCAGCTCTTCCCCCTTAGAGGAAAGTGTGTTGTTTTCACTCATTTGTTTACCAAAATGTATAGTAGCAAATTATAGCCCTTAAAGTCAAGGGATTAAGCCTTCTTGGCCACCTTGTCTATTTCAATAATCATTCTATCCTTATTCTGGGGGAAAGTCCAGAGCCAAGGCGGGAAAAAGACGACCCGGACCTGCCCGATAGAATTAAATTCTGGCCAGACTTTTTCGGCCTCGCTTCGGCTCTTGCCAGCTAGACGCTCTTTGACTTTATTTTGATCAAAAGTCCAAACGACGTTACCCGTTCCATCTAGACTAAAGGAGATTTTAGTGGTCTTGGCTAGGTCTAAAATATCTTTGTTTTGAAGGGCAAATTCCAAAGAATCAAGATTGGTAATTTCGACCGGGGTGTTGTCATAATTTGGAATCAATTTTTGAGCAAAATAAACAGCTAGAGCCGTGCGCTTGAAAATGATGCCAGATAGACTGGCTTTAACCGCCACATAAGCTTTATCAGCGGGCAAAGTCGTATCGTTGACGACCTGATCCTCATAACTGATTTTAATGGCATCAGTAAACAAGATGTATTCAGCTGGAACGTCTTGTTTGGCCTTGATAATCAAGCGATCGCGCAAAATTTTCTGTAAGTCAGCCCGGTTTTTATCCAAATCAGCTTGTGACACCTTACGAATAGTGCCGACAAAACCACCAGTCATATTAGTCTTAGAGCGACCAAAAACGGTTTTAAATTTGGCCGTGCCAGCAAAGCCCGGAATAGTAAAATCAGTAGCTGTTCGATTGTATTCAGCTCCAGCTTTGTCTGCCACTAGGGTAGCCAAAATCGAGCCGGTGATGACAGTGGTACCTTTCTTGACTCCAGCCGGCACGGTGATAGCTTCCTTTAAGCGATAAATCTTGCCATCCGGAGATTGGAAGCGAGTATTGATGACCAATTTTTGCTTGACAGTATTCTGGTTGTAAACAACAATCTGACCTTCAGCCTTTTTTTCGATTTTTTCTTGGCCAGAGGCATTAACTAGCCGTTTTTCACTATCTTCTACCTTGGAAATGGTATCGTAAGTTAAAATAGAAGCCGTCGTGCTACCCGTTCCACCCTTGATGGCATCTTCCACCCCACTCAAGAATAGACCACCTTGCTTAGGAGTAACAAAGATCGTGGCCTGACCAAAAAACATCCCCAAAACTAGCACCAATAAAGCTCCCCCTGCCACCACCACCAAACCGAGGTTAACCCATTTACGCCATTTTAGCGGCCTCCGAGAGACCGCCCTAGACCAATCATCAGCGGAGTTAGTATTTTTAATATTATCTCTGGCGCCACGATAGATTTCTTCAATCTCATCAGCCCGACTAATTTTTTTATCAGATGACACAGTATTTTTTGAAGATTTTTTAGGAGTAATATCTTTCATCCCGTTAGAGATAGGACGCGGACGATTGCCCGTTACCTATCTTAATTAATATAGCTGTTAAAAATGATTTTGTCATGTCGATTCATTCTTTGTGGCGTCCGCTATCTCTAACGGGATTCATCCCTCTCTTTTAGAAAAAACTGGCGCAACTAAATTGAGCAAAGGCGAAGCACCTGTAAACATTGTAGTTTTTATTGGTGATGAATTCAAGAGGGCGGTGATAGTGGATAAATTAAAATATTTTTTATTGATGACAATCTCCTGCAGGGATGGGTCTTTAATGAAATCTTGGATGAAAAGGGCCGATAAATCATCGCCCAATAAATAGATGGTCGGGAAAACAAAAGTGGTAGCGGAAACCGCTTTGAAAGCTTCCAAAAAATATCCGAGCCAAGCTTGGCGTTCTTTGGCGATGACAGCTTCAAATTTAACTCGCGCCGGATCGGCCAGTTTGTTTTGGAAATAAAGATTGATCGTCGAGCTGATCTCGGCTGGCACTGTCCCGAGGCTATCGGCTAAACTGCGACGCATAAAATTAAAACCATAAGGAAAAGAGAAGTGAGTCACCATAGCGCGATCGTGGACGACAGCAATATCGGTAAACTCGCCACCGGCGTCAATAATCAAATAGTCATCGCGATCGTTGCCGAGGATGGCATCTAGCCCGAGGAAAGCGACTGCCGGAAAAGTATGGAAACGAATTTTCTCCTGTTGAGTACCAGCGGTGATGGTTTTTTCAATTTCGGCCAGAATTTTAGCCGAACCATAGCTCAGGCCATGCATTAATTTCAGATTTTTAGTTTTTAAGCCTAGACATTGGGCTACCGCGTAGCCGTTTAGTTCGGCGGTGAAGATGTCATTTTCAATCAAGCGATTAGTATCGCCGACCAATTGAGTAAACAGTGGTGGCTGGTCAGTCATAAACTCCTTCACCGAATCCGCCATCAGCTGGTCAATCATTTTTTGACTGACGACAAAAGGCTGATCCTTGGCCACCTCGATAGTTTTAATGCCATTGATAAAAAGCGGGGCCGGTAAAATGCAGTGGTAGGAAGTGGGTTTAACAGCGGAAGATTTTTGCAACTCGGTCAGGACTTCGGTCAAGCCCTGATAGATGGCCGTGCTAAAATTTTCAATACTATCGCGAGCCGAGCTGGTTAAATCTTTTTTGGCCGAAAAAACAATCGCCCCGTCGACAGCGATAGCCACTTCGATGCCACCACTACCAATAGCAATCAAGCCGGTAGGCAAAATGGCCTTTTCTTTCTTCCCCCCAGAGAAAAAGTTCATGGGGTAATTATAGCACGGGGCCAGTAGTAAGTAGTAAGCTTGTAAGTAGTAAGTTGGGGATAAAATAGGTTGGAAAGTTCACTCCAATAAAAATTAAAAGAGCCAGTCGTAACTGTAAGTTACGACTGGCTCTAAACAGATCATTCTGTCTTGTTGGTTGGTTCAAAACATAACTCCATGGAGACATGGCACCTCCTGCCTTCGATGTCACTGACGGAAGCGACGAAAGAGATGCTCTCCATCCGCACTCCGTTTTCAGGCGTCATTAGCTTCCTAGCCAATTCGCCAATCAACCCAGAGACGTCTGTCTGTTCAGGCTGTTTTGGTAGTGGGATAGGCTCAATCTTTTCTTCCGTGAGATTTTCCTGAACTACAGAAGACAAAGGAACTTCCACTTGAAGTGAAGTCGGCTCAGCCACAACTACAGTGTGGTGGGCCCCGTTTCTTAGAGAAAGCCCTAGTTGAGCAAGCCGACCCTTGATATTCTTGACCCCGCTGGACCTCATTGAGGCTTGTTCCATGAGCTCTGTCTCGGTTATTGCCGTAAGATCACGAAGGGTGCTAATGTTAAGAGCCCTTGATATTCTCATGGCTGTCGTGTAATCCGTCACTGCACTAATTTTCATATCCAAAGGATTTTTCATGATGACTTCACCCCCTTTCTGTCGAGGATTAGCGCTACGTTTAGGTGCCGTGGCAGGTACGACTTCTGCAAGTTCGTGTAGATAGGGCTTGATTAGCCTTCTAGCCTTTTGTAGGATTTGGCAGATTCTACTTTCACTCAATGAGCGAGCGTCAGCAATTTCCTTTAGAGTTCTGCCCTCCCAATAATACTCAGTTAGCACTTGGGAATAGTAGCCTGGTATCTTGCCAAGACACGAGAATATTTTTTCTCTCGCTTCTTGCTGACAAGCCACTTCAAAAGCACTGGCCGCTTGAGTGGGAACAATCTCATAAACAGAAAATGTGCCTTCTTCGTTGGGAGCCGTGAGATCAGCCTCAAGGCTTTTAACGACAACACTAACTCTCTGTTTTAATTCGCGATACAACTCATCAGACAGACCCAAGTCTTTAGCAACTTCCCAATCACAAGGTTTCCGACCCAGTCGTTGTTCGAGAACATTCTCAGCTTTGAGGATTGTCTTGTTCAATCGCCTGGTTCCTCTGTCGAGATGATCTACAGATCTTATTTCATCCAAGATGGCACCTCGGATGCGATGAGAAATGTAGGTTTGAATCTTGCAACCCTTGTCAGGACTGAACTTCCGAACGCCGTCGATCAATCCCAAGACTCCAGCATTGTAGAGGTCCTGAAAATCCAAAAACGAATCAGCTGGCAACCTCTTGATTATGTTACGGGAAACGCACTCCACCACATAGAGAAATTTAGAAACCGTTTCGGCTTCCGAATCCTGAACCAAATGGCCAGGATTTTTTTCGATCAATCCCATAGCCATTTGTTTTTCCTTTAGTTTGATGTCAAATACCCAATGTCCAGATTTAAGCTATAGTAAAAAAGACGGGCTGTCAAAAAACTGATCATTACTAAGTAAGAAAGTAGTAAATCGGGGATAAGACAAAATTACAAAAATAAAACAAGCTAGTGATTGTCGGGATTATATACCTTGATAAATTCTAGAACATTAGGAAAAAGTTTTTCCTTTAGGGCCTCTTCTTTGGTAAAATATCGGAGTTCTACACATTCATTTGATGGCTTAAAATTCAAATCTTTCAATTTTGTCTCATATATCACATTAGAGATGTTCCAGCGCCCATTATGGCTCAATGATTTTACAAAGTAGGATGGGCGATCACTGACAAAAGTGACTTCTATACCCATCTCTTCGGCTATCTCCCTCCTGACACAATCAGATGGTTCCTCATCATAGTCTAAACCCCCTCCAGGAAGTTCCCATAAACCCTTGTCTTCTAGGGCTAATAAAAATCTCTTTTGTTCATCGAGGATAAGGGCCTTGATACTTATTCGATAAAAATGGTCAGGAATATTGTTGTTTTCTAGCATTTTATTTTATTCCAACACCGCCTTAATTCGGCGTACCCCAGCCGCCACGGCTTCTTCCTTAGTGATTTTGAAAGATCCAAGGTCGCCAGTGTTCGTGACATGAGGACCACCGCAGAATTCGGTACTAAACGAACCAATTTTATAAACCTTGACCATGTCGCCATACTTGGACAGATCAAAAGATAAGGTGGTGACAATATCTTTGGCTTCTTCTTTTGGCAATTCGAGCATCTCAACCGGAATTTTTTCGTTGATTTTTTGATTGACTAAATCCTCTACCGCTTTGATTTGCTCGGCTGTCAGTTTCTCTGGCCAGTTAAAGTCAAAACGCAGGCGCTCGGTCGTGATGTTACTACCCTTTTGGACGATATCAGCGCCGAGGATTTGGCGCAAAGAAGCCAAAAGCAGGTGAGTAGCGGTGTGGTATTTGGTCTCCATCTCACCCGTGCCGGCTAGTCCCCCTTTGAATTTTTGCTCGGCGCCAGCTTTGGAGAGTTCTTGGTGCTTGGCCAGTTCTGTCAAAAAACCATTCTCGTCTACAGCCAGACCTTTTTCGGCAGCCAGTTCTTTGGTAATTTCTAGTGGAAAACCATAGGTCGAAAAAAGAATAAACGCTTGATCGCCAGAAATATTGCCCTGATCAGCAAGTTTAGAAAATTCCTTCAAACCTTTTTC
>Ga0208375_1000944_pt1 | contig 36131 bp, 40 predicted proteins | sample RifOxyD1_FD_184038 | JGI IMG/M metagenome (GOLD analysis project Ga0208375, IMG submission 184038) | Soil microbial communities from Rifle, Colorado - Rifle Oxygen_injection D1 (SPAdes) | ecosystem: Environmental > Terrestrial > Deep subsurface > Rock core/Sediment | place: Rifle, Colorado... | reverse complement strand
AGGTTTCTGCTCAGGATGTCTGCAATGATAAAGTGGGGATTAGGATAAACAATGTTGTTGATAAGGGAAATAATTTGGATGTTAGTTTGGAAAATATAAAAGGATATCCTATAACGGATTTTATTGTCAGGATGGAATTAGGTGAAGAAGCTGATGTAAGGAAAGTAAAACAAATAGTCGGGAGTTATGAAAGCATTATTTTAAATATTCAAAAACCAGATTTTAATCCGAAAGTAATAAAAGTAATACCAAGAATTACTATTTCAAGACCTGAGATTCAGAGTGTGGATGAGGGATGGTGGATTTGCTCTGAGCAATTAGCAAAATATGATATATATTGAAAAAAAAGGGATGAGTACATTAATTTCAACTGTTTTATTAGTTAGTTTTGCTGTAATATTGGGGATAGTGATTATTGGATGGGGAAATAGATTAATTCAAAGCAATATAGATAAAGGAGAGGAAAGAATAGGTACGGATTTGGAATGTTTAAATGTTAATGTTAAAATAACTCCAACTTCTGATTTGAATGATTTTAAAGTTTTTGTTCAAAATAATAATATGAAAGAACAGGAAATTAAAGGATTTATTTCAAGGTTTGGAATAGGCAATAAGATTTATGTTGATTATAAGAATGAGGGTACAATAATAGAGTCTTTTGGAGTTGCGGTTTTAGAATATGATACTGCTGAGGATAGGAATGGTGCTCCTGTGGGTGGTTATGATAATCCTAGTGAGTTGGAAACTATAGAGGTTATTCCAAGAGTTGTTTTAGATAATGAGGAGGTAGTTGATTGTGAAAAGAAATCCGCTAAATTTATACTTTAAAAAAGGAGATATTTGGATTAGTGCTGCTTTATATACTGCATTAGGCTTGATATTAATTACAGTTATACTAAGTGTAGGAATGCCTTTTGTTAATAAAATTAAGGATAGGAACACGGTTTTGCAGACTAAGAATATTCTAATTGAGATGGATAAATTAATCAGGGAAGTTGAATTTGAAGGTGTTGGAAGCAGAAGGCCTTTTTTTGTTGAAATTCAGGAAGGAGATTTTAAGATAGAGGAAGAAGGAGCAAAAGAGAGAATAATATGGACTGTTATTTCTGATGAAAAATTAGGTATTGAATCTGGTGAAAATGTCGGATTACAAGGACCATTAATTCAGGAAGGGAATCTGAACATTCAATCTACAAGAGTTGGACAGGGATATGAAATTAGTATATGGCTGGATTATAAGGATGATATTGATATAAGGAGTGATTTGAAGCAATTAAGCGGTCAATACAATCTTATTCTAGAACATAGGCAAAGTGAAGGACAGGATTATGTTGAGATAAAAGAAGGCTAAAATAGAAATCTTTAATAATTTTGGAACACCCCAATTCTCTTAAAGAGGTGATTTAACTGTTAGAAAATTTCAAACTGAATGAATTGTTTAAAAAGAAAGATAAAGATAAAGTTGAGAATGGACTACATTTTGTTATAGATTTGAAGTCTAGTGAAAAAGCAGTTAATTTTCCTGAAAGCGAAAATAAGAGCAAAATAGATTTTAGATATCCGTTAATTGTTCCTTATGCATATGCCCATATTACATGGGATGAAGTTCAAAATAGTTTAATTTACAAAGTAGAAGAGCCTGTTTTGGATTCTAAAGAGAAAGAGATATTATTGAAGTTAGAGCAAGGAATTAAAGAATTTATTAATATGAGTTTTATTAGCGTCAAACAAAAAGAAACATTAATTGAATTTTTAGAGAAAAACGTCCAAATTCTGTTAAATGAGATGAATATTAAGCTAGAAAGAAATTCCTATCTAAAATTGATGTATTATATTTATAGGGATTTTATTGGATTAAACAGGATTGAACCTTTAATGAATGATAGTTATATAGAAGATATTGAATGCAATGGCAGGAACAGTTCTTTGTATATTGTTCATAGAAGGTACGGCAATATTAAAACTAATATTACTTTTGATGATTTTGATGAGTTAAGTGATTTTGTTGAAAAATTAGCTCAGAAATCTGGAAGATACATTTCTTATTCTTCGCCTATTGTTGATGGAGTTTTGCCTGATGGTTCTAGGGTTAACGCTACTTTTACTGAGGATGTTAGTTCAAAAGGACCTACCTTCACAATCCGTAAGTTTACTAGAGAAGCTTGGAGTCCTGTGAAATTAATGGAGATTGGCAGTGTAAGCCCGGAAATATTAGCTTATTTATGGTTATTAGTTGAGAACGGCAGTAATATATTAGTTGTTGGCGGAACTGGAAGTGGTAAAACAAGTTTGATTAATGTTATTGCTTTCTTTATTCCTCCTGAAGCGAGGATTGTTTCTATAGAAGATTCAAGAGAATTGAGATTGGAGCATGAAAATTGGCTACCAAGTGTAGCAAGAATTGGAGTTGGAGCTGGAAAAGATAAAACTGGGGCAGTAACTATGTTTGATTTATTAAAAGAAAGTTTTAGACAGAGACCTGATTATGTGATTGTTGGAGAAGTTAGAGGAGAAGAAGCATCAGTATTATTCCAAGGTATGGCTTCTGTAAGAGAAGATGAAAAAATAATGGTTTTGAATAGTGAGAATCCTAAAAATATTGCAATTAGTGATTTGAAGGATGATATCAAGTATAAATCCATGAGCATAGATCCAGAAGATGGGAAAGTTAAGATTATGCCTGTACAAGGTAAAATAAGACATGACCCTAGAATTAAGTTATTAAAAATACAAACCAAAAGCGGAAGGGAGGTAACTATCACCGAGGATCATTCTTTATTTACATATGATCAAAAAATAATTCCTATAAGGGGAGAAGATTTAAATGAAGGCGATATAATAGTTATACCAGGTAAACTTCCTGATAGTTATGCTGATTTAGATTATATTAACTTAATTAAGTTTCTGCCTGAAATAAGAGTCTTTGCTCCGAAATATGTAAGAAAAGCTGTTGGGAACCTTGGATACGTTAAATCTTGTGATGTGATATGTCAAAAAGCAATATCTGATTATTACGCAAATTTTACAAAAAATAATCCATCTTCTCTAGAATCTGAGAAATTTTTGAAATTGATGAGCGAAGCTGGAATAAACTATGACATAAATCAAATTTCTGTTAAATTTCTCAGAAAAAGTAAATCTTATCCTGCTAAATTTAAAATCACTAAAGAATTTTTAAAACTTTTGGGATATTATTTGTCTGATGGAACTATAAATGATTCTGGCAGGAATAGCAGTATTAGACTTTATAATAAAAATAAAAAAATTTTGGAAGATATGAGAAATTGCATAGCTTCGGTAGCTGGAAGTAAAATAAGAGAGAGAATAACTGATAGGGGATTCGGTTCTGCTACAGAGCTTTCTTTTTCACATAAGGTTTTATTTGAATTTATTAAGAAATATTGCGGCAAGGGGTCAAAAAATAAAAAAATACCCGATTTTATTTATGGTTTAAATAAGGAAAAAATTGGATTTTTTTTGTCTGGATTATATAATGGAGATGGATGGATTTCTAGGGATTTAGTCGGTTATTCCACAATTTCCAGACAGCTTGCGGATGGACTAACTAAACTTCTTTTGGTATTTGGTATTGTTGGAAGGATTAAAAGCTCCAAAGGTAAAAATAGAAAAAATATTGATTATAGAATTATTTTTTATACAACTAATGAACTTACTGAATTTCTTAAATATGTAACTTTAATCCGCAAAAAAGTAATATTAAGAGATAATCCCAGACCTAATCCCTATAAAATTGAAGATATTTATCTTGATAAAATCAAAAATATTCAAAAAATTAGATTGAAGAATTCGGAATATGTTTATGATATCTCTGTTCCCGGATGTCAAAACTTTATTGGAGGATTTGGAGGAATTTTATTACATAATTCCGGTCATGCTTCTATGGCCACTATGCATGCTGATGATGCTAATACAGTTATCAGAAGATTGCAAACTCCCCCTATTAATTTATCTCCTAGTCTGGTTGAAACATTAGATGTTATCTGTTTGATGACCCATGCTAAAATAAAAGGAGAAGATAGAAGAAAATTAGGGGCTATCCAGGAAATTTTAAGTGTAGAAGAAAATGGAAAGGCTGTGGTTAATGTTCCCTTTAAATGGAATCCTATGAACGATACCTTTTTGTTTAAAAGACAAAGCAATGTTTTTGATAAAATTGTTGCTAAAAAAGGAATTCCCAGAAATAAACTAGATTATGAATTTACGGTCAGAGCAAGATTGTTTGTTGAATTATATAAAAGAAAAATAACTGGATTTTCTGAAGTTCAAAATATTATCCATAGATATTATAAAGATCCACAATCTGTTTTAAAAGAATTTGGAATTGTTAAATGAGTCTAAAAAATATAAGAAATGGTTTTGATAAGATAAGAGAGAAAGGAGAGGAATACTTTAATTTAGAGAAAGAGAAGAATGAGATTGAAAATGATATCAATGTATTGAAGAGTAAATATAGGGAAGAAGGGGTTAACAGGAATGTTTTATCTGACAGAAATAAAAAATTAATTTCTATTCAAAATAATATGGGTGCTATTAGGAAAGAAATTGAGAAGATAAGCCAAAAAATAGACCAAGAGATTAGGAAAGAGATACAATATGCCGTTTGAAGACCTTAAAAGAGATATTGAATTAGCGGATAAGCTTTTAGATAGGATAGAACTTATTACAGGAAAGAAAGACTCTACCGAAGGGAGAAGTATAGGTCTAAAGACTAAATTCTTAGGTGATAAAATAAGGGATGATGAATATAAAAAAGAATCTCAAAAATTATTAAAGGGTAAGGAAGAAAATGAGGCTTTATCAAGATATGATTCTGAGATAAAAGAGATGCTTCAAAAGGTTGGAGAATATAATAATAAAATTCTTAGACATTTTGAAATAAAAGTTGTTAAAAAAGACAATGTTGAAAACTTAATAGACCGTAAGAAAGCAAAGATTTTTTTAAAAGAATTATCTAACAAACAACCGGACGATATAAAAGAAAAATATACCTTATATGAGAGGAATTTTTATGGCCAGCTTTCAAATCAGCTTTTTAAGGAAATAACTACTAAAATAACAAAGAAATATCCTGAAATATTTCGTGACTTATATAGTAATTTAATGATAAGTGGTATGAAAATATTTTCTGATACCTATATTAATATGGCTTTCTTAAGTTCTGTTTTATTTTTTATCTTTCTTTATATGTTTTTGATAGTTTTCTCTGGAATTAATAGTTTTTTTTCAATAGTCCAATACTTATTTATTACAATCTTAGGGACTGCTGGACTGCTGGCTGGATTTTATTATTGGCCGAGAGTTGTTATTGATGGAAGAAGGAAGGATATTAAGAATGAATTACCCTTTGCAATAATGCATATGGCTTCTATTGCCGGCAGCGGAGCTCCTTTAACTACAACTTTTGATACTTTATTAAAAAGCAGCGAATATAAAGCTTTATCCGGAGAAATAAAAAGAATTATGAACTATGTTAATCTTTTTGGCTATAATTTAAGCACTGCTTTAAGAAGCGTTGCTGAGACTACACCAAGCAAAGATTTTAAAGAATTATTAAATGGGTTAAGGAATACAATTGAGACTGGAGGAGATTTGAGATTATATTTACAAAATAAAGCTGATGATACTTTTATTAATTATAAAAATGACAGAAAAAAATATGTTGAGACTTTAGCTACCTACTCAGATATTTATACTGCTGTTTTAATCGCAGCACCTTTATTGTTTATCATAGTTTTAGTTTTAATATCTTTAGTTGGAAACAAATTAGGCGGATTGGATATAGGGTTTATTGAAAAATTAGGCATTTATTTCATTGTACCTGCTTTTAATATCGCATTTATAATATTCCTTAATATTGTTCAACCGGAGCTGTAAAAATGGAAATAAGATATATAATCACATTTATATTGTTTGTAACTTTGGTTCCTGTTAATTTTATTTTATTATTCGGAACTAGGTGGTTTTATACTGGTTTGATTTTATCTTTAGCTTTGGTTGGATTGCCTATCTTTTTGAAATTTTTGAATGATAATAAAAAACAGAAACTAATTGAGATTGAATGGCTTGAATATATAAGAGCTTTGGTTGATGGAGTAAGATCGGGATTGCCTATAACACAGTCTATTATTAATTTAAAAGATAAAGATTTTGGATATTTAACTGAACATACAAGAAAATTGGCTAATCAGATTGAGTGGGGCATTCCCATTACTAATGCTTTTTTAACTTTCGCGAAGGATACAGGGAATAGGGTTATTAAAAGAAGCGTAAATGTTTTATTGCAAGCTGAAAAAAGTGGCGGAGAAATGGTGGAAGTTTTAGAGAGTGTTGTTAATTCTGTTGTAAGTATTAATATTTTAAAAGAAGAAAGAAAAAGCAGCATATTTTCCCAAATTGTCCAAGGCTATATTGTCTTTTTTATCTTTATAGCTATAATGCTTGTTATGGAAGTCAAGCTAGTTCCGATGATTCAAGGGATGATTCAAGGAATGCAGGGTGGGTTAAGCGGAGCGGGGATAATTGAAGGGACTGGTGAAGCTAATGTCAACTTAAATTTTAAAAGGATATTTTTAAGTTTAATAATAATTCAGGGGTTTTTTGCCGGACTTATGATAGGTAAATTTTCTGAAGGAAGCATAAAATATGGAGTAAAACATAGTGTTGCTTTGATAGTTATTAGTTTATTGATAATACTAACTGTTGCTCCACCATGAACAATTATAAGAAATAGTTGTAAAGATTTATATATATTAGAAAATAAGTATTTTTTATGGGTAAAAGAGGCACCAGCCATATCGATTGGGTGATTAGTATTGGTATCTTTATAGTTTATGTTTTATTATTATTAGTTTGGATTAAACCAGGATATGAGCCAGTATTTGAGCAAGATACTTTAGTTAGCATAGTTAAGAATAATATAGAAAAAGATCATGACGTTGAGGTTCTTAAGACTTTAGTAGTTGCAAGTGGCTGTGCAGCTGCAAATGGATATTATAATTTTGATTTAGAGGTTAATGATTTTAAAGCTGTAAAACTGAGTGACGGAGTAGAAGTTGGACATAGACCTAATGGAGATATAGAAATTTATGGCACTGGAAAAAATGAGTATTGGGTTATAAGCTCTGAAGATTTTAGCTACGATTCGAATCCAGGACCTTTGGAAACTTTAGCTCCTATTGACTGCACAGGTGTTTCTATTGGAGAAAATGTAGCTAAAAAAGGACTAAGCGGATTTAGTCTGCCCGGATTTAATCCTTCTAATTGGGGTTTTCCTTCCAGCAGAGAATTTAAAATAATTTTAACTAATTTTGGAGGAAGCGATGTTTGCTACAGCAAAATGGGAAGTGTAAATTGCGATAGCTTTGAATCTGACAGTAATGTTCCTGTTTATTCCAATGAATGGAGATATAATGTTGTTGTAAATGAAAATGGAGATTTAGAACCTGTTTTAATAACAATATTAATATGGTAATGTTTTTATAGTATAATATTATTTTATAATTTATGGATAAAAGAGGATTTATTAAAACTTTAGAAGCAGTTTTGGCTGTGATGATAGTTTTTATTTTTATGTTTACAGTAAGACAAACTGGCGGAGAAACTAGTCTTGTTGATAGTATGAGAGATATACAAGAAGGGTTGCTAGCTGGGGTGAGCCAGGATGATGTGTTTAGAAACTGTATCGTAATTTCACAAGATTTTGTTTTCTCAGGAGATGGTGGAAATAATCCCTGTTTAAATAAAGACCTGAAATCTTATATTGATAATAGCTTGCCAAGCAGATTTAAGGATAGATATATTGTTCAATCCTGCGATGCTAATAACTGCAACCTCCCTCCTGAAGTTACAGGGAGCGGAGAAAAGAATTTATATACAAGTGCTGTAATAATAAGTTCAGATTTGGAAACATATAATCCAAAAATATTTAGGATTTGGATGTGGTAGTTTTCTTTTTTCTTATTACTTTTATTGCTATGCCCACTACTAATAAAAAGGCTAATGTTTCAACTGTTAGAATTACCACTGTTTGATTTTCTTTTAGTAAATAAGATACTTCAAATGCAGAACCTGTTATTGCTGATGTTAATGATGATTTTTCAGTTGAGATTAATTGCTGGCAATTAGATATTGTTGCTTCAAGTATTGAGAATGCCTTATCTGAGTCTCCTGAATTTAATGCTTCTTCTACTTGGTCTATATATTCTTTTAACTCCAAACATTCCGGATTTCCATTGATTAAATCCTTTGCGAAATCTAACTGTCTTGAATTCTCAACTGATGTTGCCGCCCCTGCTTCTATTAAATTGGCTAAGATTCTTACTTTATCTACGAAATCAGGAGAGGAGACTGTTGCAGTGATAGTCATACCATAAGCTCCGGGCTGTCCTATCGCAGTTAATGTCAAAGGAACTATTGTTTGCTGCCCAGGTGTTAACTGAGTTATTGATGTTTGTCCTAATGCTGGTATTATCTCTTCTGAATCTGAGACGATGCTTAGAGTTATGCCCCTAAGCGTTACTAACCTTGCCGGGTTTTTTATTGTTAAAGGAATTGTTATTGTATTATCTTTTACTAATGTAATATCTGGCGGTGAAATAATACTTAATGAGAATAATTGCGTTCCTGAACCGCCTATTCTCTCTCCACCTCCACCTCCAGTGGTTACTGTTACTGTATCTGTTGTTGAGGCTTCAAGGATATACAGGAATACATCATCTGAAACATTATTATTATTTGCTTTATCAAATACTCTTACTCTCCAATAATATGTTTTTGCTTCATCCAAAGATGTTTCTGAAGTCCAATTAGAGAATGAATTTCCAGATGTTGCCCCTAAAAATGTGGTGTTTCCACAATCGGCAGAATCGCATAATTCCACAGTATAGTTGGATAGGTATAATTCTGTTGTTGGTGTCCAGGTTAATTCAGGAGTTGTATCTGTTGATTGGGTATTATTTGCCGGAGATGATAAACTGAAATTAGTCGGTGGGGTGGTATCTATCGTGATTGTATTTATTTCTGAGAAGGATGAATTTTTACTAGTATCATTTACCATTACTCTCCAGTATAGAGTCATTTCTTCAGGAATTGTGACATTATAGTTTGTTTCTTCTAACGTAAAATTCCTATGATAAACTTGAGTAAATTCTGTATCGTTGAATAATTCAAATAAGGATGTTAATGTATCGTTGTTTTGATCTTCAGCAGTCCATTCAAATTCTATTTCATTATAGCTTTTATAACTGTCATTTGTAGGTTGAATTATGGTAGGTGTATCTGGAATTTCATTTATGACTAATATACCAAATCTTGTTTGCATTGATGTGTCATTTCCTAATCCGGCTATATATTGTGCTGAACCTCTCACACTTATTGTTTCATTGAATACTATTGGTGCAAAACTAATCTGCCCTCTTGTTATGTTTATATTATTTTGATCATTTGTACCGGTTATTGCCAAAGCTGATGCTACTGAAATCAATATTAAAATGGAGATAGTTATTAATTTCATTTTTTCCTTCTTATTATTTTTACAGCTATGAATAATGTCAATAAAAATGCAAATGATTCAGCTATTAAAATTAGAACTGTCTGATTTAATTTAAGTTTTTCCAAGTAAGTTTGAACATTTTGAGGCTTCGGCTCCTCTATAAATGCTATTAAATCTTTACAGGAACTTATTGCATTATCTGCTAAGTTCAATGCTTTAGTGTACCTACCCGCTTTGAATTCTTCTTCTGCCTGTGATAAATATTCTTTTAGCTCTACACATCCAGGATTAGCATTGAATAAATCCTGTGCGAATATTAACTGTTTTTCTGACTGAATTTCTGACTTGTCTTCATCGCTTTCTATTAAATTCGCGAAAATTTTAACTGAATCTGAAAACTCAGGGTTTACAACATTCGCTGTTATAGTTATTCCGTAGGTTCCTGGGTTTGTGTGTGTAACGATAGTTAGAGGAACCTGTCTTTGCTCTTTTGGTCTTAATTCTTGGATATAAGTTGTCCCTAAAGCAGGAGCTACATCTTCTGATTCTGATGTTACGTTTAGATTAATTCCTCTTAATATTATTTCATTTGCAGGGTTTGTGACTATTAATGGAACTATGACTGAATCTTCTGAGTAAATAGTTACTGTTGGAGGCGCTATAATATCTAAATTAAATGGTTTTTGCTTTACTCCTCCGGATCTTGTTACTGATTCACCTGTTGAAACTGTTGTTGTAACTGTTTCTGTTACTGCTGTAATTGTTATTGCTCTTTGTTCTGTGGATTCATTTGAAGATCCTGCTTTATCATAAGCGATTACTTTCCAATAATAAGTTGCTGCTGCTAATTGAGTTGTCCAGTTGGAAAATGAATTTGTTGTTGAGTATTGTGTATAATTTGGATTTACGTATACTGAGGATGTTGAAAATTCTAATGTATAATTATCTAAATTTGATTCTGTTGTAGCTTCCCATTCAAATGAAGGGGTGTTATCTGTTGTTTCTGTATTATTTGCCGGAGATAATAAATTAAAAGATGTTGGGGCTATCGCATCTTTTGTTACTACCCTAACCTCTGAAGCTGTGGAGTTAAGATTACCATCTGTTGCTATTATCTGCCAATATAGGATTATATTACTCTCCAGTATAGATAATATTTCTTCTGTTGTATTTGCTGTTTCTATTATCGACTCATTACTATAATAAATCTCTGTTAATGCTGAGTCGTTATAAACTTCCAGAATATAGGTTATTTCATCAAAGTCAATATGTTGATTAGGATCTGTGGTATTGGACCATGATAGATTTATTTCATTGTTTGTTGTATATGTATCATTTCTTGGCAGGTTTAATTCAGGTTGCCTAGGTTGAATATTGTATTGTAGTATGGATAAACGACCCCCCTGAAAATTTCCAGATGTTAAATTTGCTGAAAATTGATTTGAGTGAATTTCTGCATTGTAAGAACTTGTTGAAGTGTTTGATGCTATAGAACCTAATGAGATTCTCACTGAATAATCTGAGGATCCTCCATCTATGGATAAGCTTTTAGGAAAAACTAACGTTAGAACTAGTAAAAATGCTATACTTGCTCCTATTATCATTTTATTCTTCATCTTCTATAGTAACTGTTAAAAATTTTTTTTCTTTTATTTTAAATCTTTTAATAATTTTAGATGGGATTGTGACTACATAAGAATTACCTACCTTCCTTAATTGAGCATCAAAACTACGTTTTTTCATGTATATACAAAAGATATTTAATATATATACTTATAAAGCTTATGTTTTTAATAAAAATTTTGCTTGTAAGCTTATGGTCGAAATTTACAAAAAGAATAAAATTATTTTTGCTTGATACTCAAATAGTCTTCTTTGGATAATTTTGATCCTCTAGCATTTTTTATTTGAGAATTGATTAAGATATTTTGTTGTCTGCTCCATACTTTCTCAGGATTATTTTTAACGAAATCTGCCCAATACTCTACAAAATTTAACCTGTCTTCCTTGTTTGTTTTACCTGGTTTCATTTTCTATTAATTTTTTATATAGTTTTACTTTATTATAATCTATTTTCTCATTAAATAACCTTTCTATATGTTTTGCATCTTCAATATCTTTATCTGACTTTAAATAATATTTTTTGAAAGCTATTTGTCTTTCTAAAGAAGATATTTTTAATTCTTCTTTTCCCATTACTATTAGGATTCTATCATTAAAAGATTCTTTTTGTAAGGGTTTTAATGCGAATTTTACTTCCATATTTGGAATTGTTTCTTTGCTTTTTGCAAATCTTACCCCTAAACCATCTTTTAAGTAATTATAGATTTCTTCTTCATCTTCTGTATTTAAGCACCAAAAATTAGTTTTTTTTAATTCCTTGTATAATTCATTTAATGTTTTTCTGTTTAATTCTTTTATGAAAATATCTATATCCTCTGTAGCTCTAGCCCTCCCTAAAAGTATTGATACATATCCACTTATTATAACATAATCTGTATATTTTTCAATTATTTTTTTGAATTTTATTACGAATTTATCTAATTCATTTAGTTCTTTATCTAATTTTAGGATATTGTCTTTTAATTCCATATATATTTATAAGATTTTAAGATTTATAAAAATGGTTAATGTTGAATATCTATTTCATCTTTATTACATGAAATGGAAAGAACTCAGAATAGCTATTTTTATCAAACCAAGCACATTTGAATATTGTTAAAGGCAGCTTTGTTTTAGATGCCAAGACTAAGGCGTAGAGCGTTAATTGGGGTATTGGGTTTTCTATTTCCTGTACTCTTTCATAGCCAACCTGGTGCTAGCCATTGCTTGAATGGTTCTGCTTTTTTAGATGGAATTGACTGGATAATTCTAAGCATATTTTTTGTGTTTGCACAGTCTGTTTCTCTTGATTTACTATCTTCTGCTTGTAATTTCAACTGTACGATTTTTTCGTACACTTCAAAACCTTCCTCTTCTAACTTTCTTTTTAAGTCTGACCAATATCTTCTTGGAATAGAGCTTTCTGTCAGAGCAAAGATTATGTCAATTATTGAGAAATACCATTCATTATTGTGCCATGTTCTCCTTATTTTTTTATCTTGGAAGACAACTAATTTGCTTTCTTTGTTTTTTGAATCTTTATTTTTGGATATATTTATAAGATTGTTTTTGAATTATTTAAGAATTATTATGATGGGGAATAGATGATGAAAATTACTAGTAGAATTCGTTGGCTGGATGTTGAGTTAGATGACTGAAATTACTAGTAATTGAGATGATGGATATTACTAAGATTTTGTGGGGATTTGGGCTGGGGAGGCTGGGGTTTTGAGGGCTTCTACATCTGGGGCTCTTAGCTCTACTATTTGGTTTTATGTTGTATGATATTTTTCTCTTGGATATGATTCTCTTTAGTTAAAAGAGATGAGACGAAAGTTATATAAACTTTAATTGTTAATTATACTGCATGCAAGAAATGATTGAAATACCTAAAATGGAATATGAAAAGTTAAAGAGAAAAGCTGAGGTAGATGAGGAATTATTGAATGAATTGGTCCAAGGTTTAAAGGATATAAAAGAAGGCAGAGTGAAGAGAGTTAAGTAGCAAGTTTTTCTATTTCTTTTCTATAGTTGTCTAAGAAATGCCTGATGGTGTTTATAATTTTTTGCTGATTTTTTTTGGTACTTAATGTTATGATGTACACAGCCATTAGGTCTTCATAGATTAAGTAATACATTCTATATTTACCTAATTTCTTTTCTCTAAACCATCTTACTCCAAGTGGTTTTCCAACATATGGTATTTTGGATAGTTGAGTTTCAAATCCATCAATTTGTTTTTTGAATTCTTCTGAAAAATCTTCAAGCTTTTTATCAAAAATCAGAGTTCTGTATACTTTATAATTTTCCATCCTTTCTTTATTTTCCTTTGAATTATTTAAATTCTTACTTTTAGGAAAAGTAAGTTCAAAATGAATTATAGACATTTTAATTAATATATTGTTGCGGAAATTATGTAAAATATTTCAAGTTTCTTAAAACTGAAAGGTTAATTTAATAATTGAAGTTTTAATGCTAAATGTCTGGATTTTATTCAAAAATGAAAAAAGATGATGATGAAGCAAGTCGTAAATATTACTAGAATCTTTTAGGAAAACGTTCACGAAAAGAAGACCAAGATTAATAGTAAAATTGGTTTTGGAATAACACTGAATTTGGCTAATAAAAGCAACCAAAAATGGCTAGCCATCTGCCAACCTGATTTGGCTAAGAATTTGTGGGGATTTGGGCTGAGGAGGCTGGATTTTGGGGTTTGAGGGCTGCTACTTTTGCTTCTTAGCTGCTCTATTTGAACTTGTTACTGTGCTGATGCCGAGGTTGAGCTTGATTAAGGATTGGGATGCGATGTTATATTGGGAGTTATATTTCTATGCCTGTTTCCACCGCTTCTTTTACTATAGAAGGCGTTCTTTTTTTCCTTTCAAATTCTTCAGGAGTATAGCAAAGCATATCTACAGAATATTTTAAATTCCATTTCCGTCTAATCGTTGTTGGTCTCTGGAATGATTTTAGTTTTTGAAATTTTGGAGATACTATAACAAGGTCAATATCACTATATATATTATAATTGTTACTTGTTCTGCTTCCAAAGAAAATCATTTTTTGGATTTCGTTTTCTTTTTTGAATTCTTTGAGCTTTTTGATGAGTTCAGATTTTCTTTTGTCCATTTGACTACCTCCTTAGATTTGTTTAGGAAATCCCTTACTTCTTTCTCTGTAAATTTTTTAGCAGGGATGGTATCTGAGAAATCCGGATAACGATCTTCAGCATAAATTGGATTTAATTCATTGCAAATTTTTATTATATTTTCCGGGGCTTTGATTAACTCTGCTAATTTTATTAAGTCATGAGTCTTCCATAATTTATTGTGGATTTTTATGTAAAGTGCTTTTAAAGCTTTTTCTGATGATTGTTGGGAAAGATAAGCAGTGACATCAAATCTCTTTCCTTTTAAATTATACTCTGCACTTTCTAAATCTGATTCTGCTTGCTCCAACCAATTTTTAATTATTTTCTCTGTTTCTTCCTTTACTGACATCATTGTTGTTATATTAATTATTATGTTTAAATAATTATTGGTGATCAAAGCTTTTAGAAAAATCTTGAGCAAAATGAGAAATTAGATCATGAATATTACTAGAAAAAGTCATGAGGATTACTAGTAATATAGGTTATGGATATTACTAAGAATTTTGATGAGTTTTGGGGTTTGAGAGTCGCTACTTCCTTTCTTAATTGTTCTATTTGCTCCTGCTGCTGTGCCGATGCCGATATTATAGCTAAATTTCGATACCGTTCCTTACAGCTTCCCTGACTATGGTAATCTGATTTTTTAATTTGTTGAATTCTTCTGGAGTGTAGCAAAGCATATCCACTGGATATTCTAAGTTCCATTTCATACGCAATGGCGGAGATCTTTTTAAAATTCCTTTTCTTTTAAATCTTTTTGATACAATAATCAAATCTACATCGCTGTATTTGTGTGTTTTTCCTGAGGCCATGGAACCGAATAAATACATCTTCTCTATATTGTTTTTTATTTTGAATCCTTTTAATTGTTTAATTAATTTAGATTTTTTTTTATCCATTTTAAAACCTCACTTCCTTCTTTAATAATTTCTTCAGCATCCTTTTTAGAAAACTTTTTTTACCAGTCTGGGTATCTGGATGCAAGATATGTAGGATCTATCTTTGTGCACCTTTCTTTTATTTCCGCTGGTGCATTGTTAAGATCTGCTAACCTTGACAAGTCATGAATTTTTGGGAAATTTTCTGTGTTTTTTATTAGTAATGCTTTAAATGCTTTTTCTACTGACTGCTGACACCAGAAGACTGCAGAAAAATAATCTTTGCTCTTTATGTCGTGCTTTGCCGCCCTCAAGTCTTTGTTCGATTGTTTCATCCATTCTTTGACTTCTTCTCTCATCTTTATTTGCAAGATTGTTTTCTTTAATAAATTTGCTGTTTTTTGTTGTTACTTTTTTGATGTATGTCTCGAAAATTCATCTCCCGAGTTTCGTCTTGAAAAATCGCTGGATTTTGCTGAAAAAGCTGACTAAGATTACTAAGAAAAATGACTGAAATTACTAGTAATCGAGATGACTGAAATTACTAAGATTTTGTGGGGATTTGGGCTGGGGAGGCTGGATTTTGAGGTTTGAGGGGTTTTACTTCTGCTCTTAGCTGCTCTATTTGCTCCTGCTGCTCCGGGATTGCTTTTATTAAAAGCGTGAAGGTTTTTCTTTGATACTCAGGTTTCTTTTTTTCTAAAAAGAAAGATGAGAAGTGAGATGCTGGATTGGCTAACTAGAAACCAATATTCTTTTGTATCTTTTTCTAATACTAGTTAATCTTCTTTCAATTTCGTCTTTTGGTAACTTTGACAATCTCTCTCTAATTTTGTGAATTTCCTTTAGTGGTTCTGGTTCTGTTTTTAACTTTTCATGAAACATTTTTTAAACCTCCTCTGGTGTACATATATGCGGGACAATATATTTAAGTCTTTTGTTGACTTCTTCTACTGTAAGCATTGTTTTTAGTTTTACGATGTGAGTTAAATTCCAGCTTACTATCACATCCATGTTATAGATTGTTGCTGTTGCAATATGCAACAAATCATTAAAGTATCTTTCTGGGAAATCTAATTCTTCTTGGTATCTTTTTGCTAATTTTTCTACTTTATTGGTTTTCTCTAGCACTTTTAATTTGTATCTTGTTATGATCGATAGTAATTGCTTTTTCTTTTCTTCTGGAGCATCTTCTGCTTCTAAGATATAAATATCTGAAACAAAACATTCATGTTTTTGGACAATGTTTTCGAAAAACCTCTTAGTTATATCTTGCCTTTCTATCGACTCCTGAGCACTGAATAAAAAGTTTGGAACTGAAGTTTCAATGTAGAGTTTCATCTTGTTAGTCTTTTAGTTAGTGTTGGTTTAAATAATTAACTGAGACAAACTTTTAGAAAAAATCTTGAGCAAAAACAACTTAAAATGGCTGACAGAACAACCGAAAATGGCTAGCTATTCGCCAACCTAGTTTGGCTAAGATTTTGATGGGATTTGGGCTGGAGAGGCTGAGGAAGAGGGTTTGGAGGGTTGTTGTGTCTGAGTTTCTAAGCCCTAATTGACTTGTCAATGGGGCACAGTTGAATTTATTCAACTTGTGAAAGGTGAGATGCCGAGATTTTGTTTTTTAGCTGTATTTTAGCGTTGCGCCTCCTCTAATGCCTTGATGCGCTTTTCTTGGGATTTAATGATTTCTTGTTGCTCTTGGATTGCTTTAATCATGCTGAATTTTAGGTAGTCATTGTCATCCCAGGTCATGTAAATATCGCTATCATGCTGCATAACCCAATTAGAAGTTAATGGATTTGCCTGGACATCTTGAGCTATTAAACCTGCGTGTGTTTTTGAATCTCCTATGAAATTGAATGTTTTTGGCTCCAAGCTTAAAATTAAGTTTAATCCAGAGTTTAAAGGCCGGATATTTTCTTTTAATCTCGCGTCTGATGAACATGCTGATACTGAGGTGTCTGTTTCACAAATATTTCCAGCTACTTGCAGATTATATGCTCCACTATCTGTTGCTGTGTTTACATAGGTTTCACCGTTTGCATCAACAAGAAATAATTGTCCCGCGGCAGAAGTTTTAACGTTTAACGCCTCATTGCCGGCATTTGTGCCACCTTGTATTAACACTCCGGCACTATTACCTCCAGTCTGTGTATTGATGAGTCTTGCAACATATGTAGCGGCACTTGATGAAACATCTAATCTAGCCGAAGGGGTTGTGTCGCCGATGCCGACGTTGCCTGCGCTGTCTATCCTCATTGTTTCACTGTCGTTTGTGCCGAACCTTATATCGTTATTTTCCCGATTGTAGAGATAGGTAACTCCGTTGGCAAACTGAAGTGTTCCGCCGTCTGAACTTGCACCACCCGATGTGCTATCGTGCAAGAAAACCCCTGCGCCTGAAGATGTTGAGCCAACAATATCTAAAACCTTTTGGGTATCTCCGGTTGGCGTTGCCGTGCCGATGCCGACGTTGCCTGCTGTGTCTATGATGAACTTAGCATCTGTGCCTCCTGAAGTTATATTGAGCCACGGAACTGAAAGAGCTGAGCTGTTACTGATTTCCAACATTGCTTGAGGAGTTGTTGTTCCTATCCCAATCCTATTATTAGATGCGTCTACGTAGAAAGTACTTCCATCAACTGTGAAGTTATCTGCGAAAGTGACATTTGAAGTAAAGTGAGCCAAACTATCAACGTTCAAAGGAGAGCCGCCATACAAACTGCCAAGAATATGAACATCTCTTAATACAGTTAAATTTTCTATTGAAGTGTCTACAGAAGATTCAGGATAAATAAAGTCAGTTAAGATAGAATCAGGGAATGTGCCGTTGTCTGTAAATGTTAATGTTCCTAGATAAGAATTTCCTAAAACAGCCAAGTCTCCAAATATAGTGGTTGATAAATTTGCATTAATCCTTAAGGCTTCTGATGAAGATAAATTACTGATTATTCCATTGCCGTCTCCATAGCCTGTGTAGAAGGATAAAGCAGATCTTTCAGAGCCATTAGAAACATCTGTAAATATAGAAGATATCATTGAGATATTTTCAACTTCTCCTGCATCATCTATATGCTGGAATAACAAGCTAAATCCTGTATTATCCTGCAGAGGATCTGAGCTGTTTGATCTTTCAAATGTTAAGATATTTGACAATGTAGAGTTTGCAGATTCTGACAAATTGAGATGCAATAAAGATTGAGGACTTAAAGTGTTTAATCCAAGATAAGTTGAACTTAAATTGTTATTTCCGATTATCAAGTCGCTTTCTATATTGAAACTTCCCAAGTAAGAATTTCCTAGAACACGCAAATCTTTCAAGACTGTAATATTATCTATATAAGTGAATGTCTGCGTTTCCGGGAAGATATAATCCACAAGCAAAGAATCCACTAATGAAGCGTTTTCAGCTGTTATATTTAATAAATCCATGTATATTTTTGGCTCTCCTAAAGCTGTTGAGAACCATGGAATCCAGCATAAAGCGTCATTTGTAGCACAAGACTCGTTCCAAACATAGTTTAGAGAAGCGTTGTCCTGCGCTTCCACTTTTTCAGAAAAAGCGGCTCCAAAAACTAGAAAAGATATAAATAAAATGAAAAATATTACTAATTTTATATCTTTCTTTATCAAAGATTCTATATATTCAGAAATAGAAACATCTTTGTCAATACACTTCTTTTTCCCCATCTTCCAAATTTCAGGATCTATTTTTAAACTTGTGGTCTTACGTTCTAACATAGTATTATTGTATTAAAAAATCTTATTAGTATATAAAGTTTTCTGTATAATATTAAATATTTATAGTATTAAAGTATTATCTGGGATTAAAACTAGATTTTTAAGAAAAGAAACTTCACTAAAATTTAGATGATGAATTTTACTAGTAGAATTCGTTGGCTAAGTGATTGGATAGATGACTGATATTACTAGTAATTGAGATGATGGATATTACTAAAATTTTGCTGGGTTTTGGGCCGGAGGAGATGATTTTGGTGTTTGAGGGGGTTGCTGTTGTTACCTCTACTTTAATTTGCTAATAAATTCCTCTCTTGCTATTCCGGATTGTTTAATGATGCTCAAGAAGGTTCCTTTTTTAATTTCTTTGTGCTTTGGGACTACCACCAATATAATCTTTCCATTTTCTAATTTTTTATGAAGAGAAATATGTGAGCCTTTTTGTCTGGTTATCGTAAAACCTTCTTTTTCCAATAATTTAATTATTTGGTTTCCAGAAACAACAGGCAATCTCATCTTAAGCTGCTAATTTAATTGGAACGCTTGCAGTTATCACTTTTGAAAACATCTGCCCTTTATTGAAATCCTGTTTTGTTATTCCTAATTGATCCAAAACTTCATCCATGATGCCTAACTGTTCAGCAGACTCTATATACAATTCTGTTGCTTCCTTTATATTAGAAATAGATTCTTCGAATGTTTCTCCCTGGCTGGCTACACCTAATTCAGGACATACTACTGAGTAACCTTCATCTTCTTGTTTTACAATTGCGGTTAACAATAATTCTTTTGCCATCTTGATTTATTTGTAATTTAGAGGAATTTATAAACCTTCTTGTTTTTTTTGTGCTGTGTTGCATAGCTGCACTATGAGAATATCAATTAAATATGGCTGATAAAACAACTATAATTGGCTGGAGATTTGTCAATTGGATTTGGCTAATTTCAGCAACTGAATTTGGCTGATAAAAACACACTGTTTGGCTAGCCATACTGCAACCTGATTTGGCTAAGATTTTTGAGGGATTTGGGCTGGGGAGGCTAAAAAAGAGAATTTGGAGATGTTTGGTTCCGAGCTTCTAGGGCTTGGAGACGTTGCTCTTGATGTTTGTTTTGTTGTTTTAATTTTTCAATTTCTTCATTTTGTGATTCTATTATTTTTTGTTGTTCTTGTATTGCTTTAATTGAAAGCGCATGTAAATCATAGAAATGTATAGTTTCTGGGCCTTGTTCATCATAAAATACTAATTCCGGAACTACTTCTGCAACATCCTCCGCTATTAGTCCTATTCTTTGGATACCCCTCTCTTTTTTATATTCAAAAATAGATGGCTTTAGTTTCATAACTTCATTTAATCCATAAGCAGTTAAAGGTTTAATATTATCTTTATATCTTTTAGAAGATGATGCGCACGTTTGAGCTCCATCTTCAATTAACGAACCTGTAGCAGTAATAAAACAAGCGGCTCTATCTTCCCCTGTTGTTGCTATTCCTGGGAAAAGAACATCTCCATTATCATGGATACTAAATACTTTTGTTCCTCCACCGTATCCCGATATTATTGTATTTCCAGCTGTTCCAACAGCGTCTATTACTATACCATGTCCGCCTGTATGTTGTTGGCTTATATTTACTATATAGTCAGCATTTAGACTTTTTGCTATGCTTAAAAGATGGGTTGGCGTTGTTGTCCCGATGCCGACATTGCCTTGAATTATTATCACATCCCCTTGTCCCGTTGTCCCAAGTCCTTTTGTTCGCTCGTCAAGTTCTTGAATGGCGCCTATTGCAGGTGCGATAAGCTGGGTGTAGTCAAGCCCGAAGTACCCGTTCTCTGGGTCAACAATGGATACCGTTTCAGGGAAAACGCTCTGCACATTCTGGGCGGTGAAGCCGAGCTGGGTGCGGCTGTCGCCTATCATGTTGAACGAGACGGGATTGAGTGCGGAGAGCTTCTCCAGGTTACTTCCAAGCAAAGCGAAGTTCTCCTTGAGCCGCTCGTCGGAAACGTCTGTGATGGTGCCGGTGTATTCAATGTCGCCAGTTACGTCTAATGCCACACTTGGACCCGTCATCCCGATGCCGACGTTGCTGTTGCTGTCCATTGTAATGCCTACGGTATTAGCAGAATTAGCGAAGAGTAATTTGTTGCCTGCACTAGCGAAATTTGTTCCTATCCTGTACTGCATGTTATTTGAACCATTTGTAAAATCAATAATTCCTGAACTTGAAGCTCCTGATGGGGCTTCTATATTTAGTGAAGTCCATGAGCCACCACCTAACGTCTTAATATGTAATCCTCCTCCTATTGCAAAGCTAGGACTCGTTGTTCCCATGCCGACGTCGCCTGTGCTTGTTATTCTAACTTTTTCTGTTAAGGCTCCTCCTGCAGCTCTTGTGAGAACAGCAAATTCTGTGTCTTCTGTGCCTGACTCTGCATCAGAATATATTGCCTGTAGTTGGACCATATTCTCAGATTGTAAAGAGAAATCATGCCCCTTAAATAATAGTCCTGTGCCGAAATTACCAGAAGTGCTTCCATTGGATTGATGTTCTATAATAAGTGCGTTAGTTATATTGTCTATTTCATCAGTAATAACTGTATGTAAAGCTGTTTCTGGATTGTCTGTGCCTATTCCTACAAACTTCGAATTGTTAATAATAAATATGGTTCCATTGCCGCCGTCTGTAACATTAATCCATGGAACTGAAATTGCTGATGAATTGCTGATTTCCAACATTCCTTGAGGTGAGGTTGTCCCGATGCCGACGTTGCCACTTCCCTTTAAGGTTAATATATCAATGGGAGTCGCGTCTGTTTTAAGCCTAAAGAAAATGTCTCCTCCATCATTGTCCCATTTATTATCAAAGAAAGTATCTCCTCCATCATTATCATAAAGTATTTGGAAGCCTGCACCGTCAGCAGTGTCTCTAAAATAAAGCCTTGGATCTATTGTAGTTGAAGCCCCAGGATTAATGACTATTGAAGGATCTGTTTCACTGCCAACATTTAAAGTTCCATTTGTATTTGTTGTTCCTATAAGCACATTTCCGCCCATCAAAGCAATATTTCCGGATGATTCAGGATAAATAAAATCAGCTAAGATAGAATCAGGGAAAGTCCCGTTATCTGTAAATGTTAAAGTTCCTAGATAAGAATTTCCTAGAACAGCTAAGTCTCCAAATATTGTAGTTGATAAATTAGAGTTTATCCTTAGAGCTTCTGATGAAGATAAGTTGCTAATTATTCCATTTCCATCCCCGTAGCCTGTGTAGAATGACAAAGCACTTCTTTCAGAACCATTAGAAACATCTGTAAATATAGAAGATATCATGCTTATATTTTCAACTTCTCCAGCATCATCTATATGTTGGAATAACAAGCTAAATCCAGTATTATCCTGCAGAGGATCTGAGCTATTTGACCTTTCAAATGTTAAGATATTTGACAATGTAGAGTTTGCTGATTCTGACAAATTGAGATGCAATAAAGATTGAGGACTTAAAGTGTTTAATCCAATGTAAGTTGAGGATAGATTGTTATTTCCGATTATTAAATCGCTTTCTATATTGAAAGAACCTAAATAACTATTTCCTAAGACTCTTAAATCCTGCAGAATAGTGATGTTCTTTAAATTTATAGTTGTTAAGGTATTAGGATAGATGTAATCTACTAATAAAGAATCTAATCCTGTTATGTTTCCTTTTGTTGTAATATCTTCTACTATTGTTAAATTCTCTATATTTACTACTGCATTATTATTTGGGTAGATATAATCTGTTAAAATTGAATCGCTTCCAGTAAAGTTATCTAAAGATTTTTCTGCTGATAGTGTATTAATATCAAATCTTACTCTTCCATTAGCGGTAGCTAGCATACCTACGAAATCTGAACCATTATAAACATAGTTTTCAGAAGCATTGCTAGGGGCTACTAACTGCTCTGAGCCATCGGGATAAATAATTGTTCCTGATGTTAAATTAATTCCGCCAGCTATTTTTACTGGGGAGCCTCCAAAGATTGTCCCCAAAATAATTAAATCAGACTCCAAAGTCAAATTATTAGTTATATTAGCATCTCCATAAACGTTTAAAGCATGAGTCGGACTAGCAGTTAAGATACCAACTTTGATATTAGCTGAGTCGTTATATATAGTATTAACTCCCTGCTGGAATGGAGAACCTGAAGTTGAAACTCCTGTTAAACCTGAACCATCACCTACAAAAGTGCCCTGGATTGTTCCATTTGACTGGATATTGCCTCCAACAAATAAATCATTAAATCTTAGTGTAGGACTTCCAATGTCAAAGATGTTGTCTATTCCTGTAGAAATACTGCCGTTAGTGTAAATTTGATCAACTTCAACATTTGTAATGTTTTCAAATATATATAGAGTTCCATTTATGAAAATATCTCCATCAGTTTCTAATGTAATTCCGCCGGATTCATAACCTCCTCCAATTATTATGTTAGTTGAATTTGAAATGTCCTCCCCTAAAATTGTTCCGTCTACAATATGAGAAGTGTTTACATTTTCTGTTTCATTATTGAACAAAAGATCTTCAGCTCTTAAACTTGATACTGATGCACAAGTTATTGTGTCTCCTATCTGCGTAACTGCCTCGCCTGCGGGACAAGCTCCGGGATAATCTGTAAGATTAGTCCAACCAACTGAGCTAATATCTTCAGGAAGGATAGTTTCATCTAAAATTATTGATGTATTGACTGAAGAATCTGCAAGATCATCGCTAGTAATTGTTCTTGCAGCTATTAATGCTCCGGTAATTGCATTGTCTGCTATCTGAGAAGTTGCTATCTTAGTTAAAATATTCAAAGTTGAGACAAATAAATTAGAAAAATAAGTTGAAGATGAACCTAAGTCAAAAGTATCATTAGCATCCGGGATTATTGAAGTTGAGAAGTTAACCCTTTCTGAAGATACATTGCCTATTGTTGATGTAAATTCCTGTCTGTCTAGTCCTGAGAAATTAATATCATTTTCGTTTATATAAATATCCATGAAATAATTTGTTCCGTAGCTTAGATTTAATGGGATAGAACCTGAACCTATCATTACATCAACTTTTCCTGCTGTAATATTTCCTATAAAATCATTTGTTGAATTGTAAATTAAATTCCCACTAGAAGCAGAATCCCATACTTCTATTGTTATATTTCCATCAGCTGCAGAACCATCCGAATTGAAAATATTAGCTTCCAAAGCCAGAAAATCTGTCGCTTCTACTTTTTCAGAAGAAATAATAAAAATAGCAAAAATTGAACTAAGTAAGAATACTAATCCTAAGATTCCTAAAAGATTATTATTTTGCATGAGATACCTCTTCGAAAGTTTTATAAGTTTGAATTCCATGTATTTGATTATGAAAAGGAAAAAATCTATGGTGGAATTGAGTAAAATGATTAGGAGAGTTCATGAAGATCCCGAGCTTATGAGATCTGCTAGAAAATTTGTTGCTTATCTTGAGAATAGACCATAATATAGATACTTCTTTATTCATTAGAATACCTCCCTATAAACTCTGAATATTTTACTAATTTTGGTGTTCTTAATTCATTTAACTCGTTGACTTTATTGTATGTATTATTAGCTATTTCTGAAAGCATTGTTCTTTTGTCTGTGCTGACAACAACGTCGATATTCTTTATAGAAGCAACTGCTATAATTTCGAAATCAATTTTTAAGTCTTCTTTAGTATATTTTTTTATTTTTGATGATAATGACTTATAATATCTCCCTGAATTTCTTAACTTATCAAATTCTTTATAATATTCAGAAGCTAAATGTCTGGCTAAAGGTATTAACTTGAATTCTTCCTTAATTATCGATTCATAAATATTAATTACTGTTTTTTTTAATGTTTCTTTCTTATATTTTATATCTATAGGAATATTTTGTAGTTCTGTTTCTATTATATTTATTCCATACACATAGATTTTTTTGTCATTTTTTATCTTTTCAATTATTTCTTCACTGTCTCTTTCTATTAAAATTTTTCCGTATACATTTGTATCTAAGATGATTTTATTTTGCATTTAACACCTCCTTTAGAAGTCTTTTTATGATATCATCGTAAGTTTCATTCTTTTTTCCATATTCGCCAAGCTCATCTTTTGTAGTTTTCAATACTCGAATTGTTGTGATTTCCTGTTTTGGCATTTAGATTGATATATTAATTATACTTAGTTATATATAAATATTTCTAATAGTTTAATTATGTTTAAATATATTTGATATATTAAATATATTTGAGAAAATAATATTGCCTAAAACCGAAATCCTTAAATAGCATTATAATATATTATAATAAATGGAATCAATAATAAAAAAAGCCAGGGAAGTAGGAACATCTGCAGGAGTATTATTACCTCGAAAATGGCTTGATAAACAAGTAATTGTTAGCTTGTTTGAACCTTCGAAAAAAAGTATCCTTCAAGATGTAACTGAATATCTTTTTAAGTATAATTTGAATGAAGAAGCTAAGGGGATCTATTTATTTGGGAGTTATGCAAGAGGTGATTTTGATTTACATAGCGATATAGATATTTTAATTATTACCCATAATTTGAATAAGCTTATTAATCAGGATAACTATCAAATGATCTTAGTTTCAGAGAATTCTTTTTCAAAGAATCTCGTAAATAGTCTAAATTATCTAAGTATATTAAAAGAAGCAGAGGTTATTTTTAATAAGGAATTAATAGATAGATACAAGAATAAAAAATATAAGCTAAATACAAAAAAATTTCTTCTGGAAATAAAAAAAATTTTAGAGATAAATAAAGAAACCATAGATTTATGTAGAGATAACAAGATTAATATTCCAGATGGTACTGTTTATTCTTTGGTCTTAAGATTAAGAGAATTATATCTTATAAAATGTCTGTTATCAAATAAACTTTATTCTAAAGAGGAATTTTTAAAATTTGTTGGAGACAAGGCTTATTTGGCTTATCTTAGGGTAAAAGAGAATAAGAAGGAATTAGATAATATCCCTCTTAATGAAGTAAGAGATATAATAGAGGCATCTGAAAAATGGCTAAAAGAGCTAAGAGATTAGTGAAAGGAATTGAAAGCTTGAAAAAAGAAATAGAGGAGCATTTTGTTAAAATTGAAAATGATATTCTGGAAGGAAGGATAGAAAGAGGGATATATCATGTTAAAGAAACAGATAGAAGTTTGTTGAATGCATTAGAACTAAAAAATAGAATCTTAGGAAAAAAGGATAATTCTGTTGCAGTATACAGAAAAAGACTTGAAAAACTCAGAAAGTCTATTGAGGAACTGTAAATTTTCTGTGAAGGAACTGAACTTTTCTAAAAATTTTAATGTATTTTTATTAATCATGCTTGTAGCACTTTAAACAAAAACTATATAAATAATGTAATTCTTTGTATTTACAGGTGATTACTATTGGAGTTAATACTTACAAAACATGCAAGAGACCAGATGTTTGAAAGAGGTATTGATGAAGGCCAAATCATTACAACTATAAAAAGAGGGTCTAAAATAAAGCAAACTGACGGGTTTAAATCCCTATATTCATATATTGGTGTTTGTTATAAAATAATAGGAAAGAAATATATAATTAAAACTGTTATGGTTGAATAAAATGACAAAATGTTATATTTGTGAAAAAGGAAACTTGAATAAAGGAAAAGTAGATTATAAATTACATGGAGTTAATCTGGGCAAGTTCGATGCTGAAATCTGTGATAGATGCGGTGAAACTTTCTTTGATGAAGAAACTTCTAGAAAAATGACAAAAACTGCTAAAGAGGAGGGTTTATGGAAATTAGAGGCTGAGACTTCTGTTACTCAGTCAGGAAACTCTCTTGCTATAAGAATACCTAAAAAGATAGCACAATTCTTGAATCTTAGGAAGGGCACTTTAACTAGAATGCATCCTGAAGAAGATAAACTAATAATTGAAACTCTAAAGGATTCTTAATTAAAGATGAGCTAATTTATCTTGGATTTATATCACAAAGGTCAATAATAAAAATGCTACTCTTGAAAATTTTCTGTGAAGGAACTGAACTTTTCTAAAATAGAAAGGTTTATATGTATGTATATGAGTATGTATACTATGGCAAAAAATATTATGATTTCAGATGGTTTGTACTTTAAATTAAAAACGATTAAAGAGATGAGAAATGAAAGTTTTAGTGAAGTTATTACTGAATTGGTGAATAATAACAAAACAAAGAAAATGAAAAATTTAAAAGAAGTTTATGGTTTATTAGAAGGAAATAAAGAACACGATAAAGTTTGGAGAGATACTTTAAAGAAAGGCTGGAATAAATGGAACAAAAAATATGCTTAGATACAGATGTTTGTATAGAAATCATTAATAAAAATCCACTATATGCTGAGATATTTGATAAATTTTATTCTTCTGATGTTTTTATTTCTTCAATTACACTTTTTGAACTCTTTTTGAGAGAATTTAATCTTAAGGATATTGAAAAATTTATAAGTTATTTTACTATTTTGTCTTTTGATGATTCTTGTGCTATAAAAGGAAGTGAAATAACAAAAAAGTTAAAGAAAAAAGGAAAGATAATAGATTTCAGGGATATTTTTATTGCAGCTTCCTGTATTATTAACAATTGCAGCTTTTTGACTATGAATAAGAAACATTTTGAGAATATAGATGAGCTAAACTTAATTAAACTATGAAAAAATACAAATTTATTGATCATACAGCGGATGTTATGTTTGATGCTTATGGTAAAAATCTAAATAAAGTTTTTGAAAATGCAGCTTTAGCTACTTTTGAGGTTCAATGTAATCTAAAAAAAGTTGAAAGAAAGATTAAGAAAAAAATTAAATTAAAGAATGACGATTTGGAGAAATTATTATTTGATTTTTTAGAAGAATTAATTTATCTTAAGGATGCTAAATATTTGTTGTTTAATAAGTTTAAAGTGAACCTTTTAGGAAAACGTTCGCGAAAAGGAGAATACGTCTTGGAAGCTGAGATAGAGGGTGAGAAGATTAATCCTAAAAAACATGAATTGAAAGTTGATGTTAAGGCTGTTACGTTACATAAGTTTGAATTGAAAAAAACTAAAGAAGGGTATAAATCTAGAGTTATTTTGGATATTTAGAGAATTCTACCAGAAAAAATTATCGTGATTTTATTAAAAAGAAATATTTATAAATACGTAAGAACATGTACTAACATAATGATTGATAGAAAAAGAATGAAGAAGATAAGAACAAAAAGAACAAAAGCAATAAAAAACCAGATAGAAAAACATGAAGAAAAAATTAAAACAGAAAAAGGAAGAAAAGATACTACTAAAGCTTATTGGCAAAAAGAAATAGATGAAAAGTTTACTAGACAGTTAGAAAAAGATTATGAATATCTGAAAAAAAATGAACCTAGAAATAAAAAAAACAGTTAGGGCGGGGAATTCTTCAGCAGTAATCCTTCCAAGAGCTTGGCTCGATCGGGAAGTTAGAGTTGAACTAGTTAAAAAAACACCAAAGATAATTTTGCAAGAAACTATCTCTATTTTGGAAAAACATATTAAATCTGAAGAGATAATAGGGATATACCTCGTTGGCAGTTATGCAAGGAAGGAAGAAGATAAAAACAGTGATATAGATATTTTGATTATTACTTCTAATACTAATAAAGAAATGATTCATGAAGGAATCTATAATATTTTAATAGTATCTGAAAGTTTGCTTAAATGGAAATTAGAAAATGATTTATTACCTGTTGGACCTATGCTAAAAGAAGCTAAACCTTTGATTAATTCTACATACTTAAATTCTCTAAACGTTAAAGTTACTAAAAAGAATATAAAATGGTATGTGGATACTACGAATGAAAAAACGGAATTGATAAAGAAAGCTCTTGAGAATATAGGTAAAAGAGTGAATGACAGAGTTGCTTATAGCCTTGTTTTAAGAATAAGAACAATGTATTTAATCCAAAGGATGAGCAAAAATAAAATTTATTCTAAAAGAGAATTAATAAACTTACTAAGAAAAATTTCTGGCTCAAATAATGCTTATGAATCTTATTTAAATGTGAAAAATGATGAAGAAGAGAGTTATAAAACAACAAAAGAAGAAGCTGAGAAATTATATGAACATTTAAAACAACAACTAGATGATTTAAGAAAGATTTAAAAGTATTTCTGAATAGATAATAATTATGGAACAAAAAAGACCGGAAAAATTTAAAAAAATAAATGAAACTACATGGGAAATACCTAAAACTTATAAAATTGGTATGAACGTTCCAGCAAGAATAATAGCTACAAAAGAGATTTTGGATGCAATGGATCCTGGTGTTTTTGATCAGGTGACTAATGTGGCTACCTTGCCTGGTATTCAAAAGTATTCCATATGCCACGCTGATGGGCACTGGGGATAGCGAAATAGGTATTCTGTTTTGCCTCTTTACGGGTTCCCAATTGGCGGAGTAGCGGCTATGGATATTGATGAAGGTGTAATCTCTCCTGGCGGTATAGGATTCGATTCCTTATGTCTTAAGGAGACAAAGGCGAATGATCAACTGCGGGATGAGATTAATTAAAACCGACCTTACCATTAAAGACGTTCAACCTAGGGTAAAGGAATTAGTGGATACTTTATTCAAAAATGTTCCTGCAGGAGTTGGATGTAAAGGATTTGTTAAATTAAATAATTCTCAATTTGATGATATTATGACTTCAGGAGTTAAATGGTGTGTAGAGAATGGTTATGGTTGGAAAGAAGATTTGGAAAAAATTGAAGATTATGGTTGTTTGGAAGGGGCCGATCCTGGGAAAGTTTCTCAAAAAGCAAGAAGCAGAGGAATAAATCAACTAGGTACTTTAGGTTCTGGAAATCATTATCTTGAAGTTCAAGTTGCACATGCGGAACATATATTTGATGAAACAACTGCTAAAAAAATAGGAATTGTTGATAGAGACCAAGTTCTGATAATGTTGCATTGTGGTTCAAGAGGGTTTGGCCATCAATTGGCTACAGACTATATGAAAATTTTTGATTCTAAAATGAAAGATTATGGAATTAAAATTCCCGATAGAGAACTATCCTGTGCACCTTTTCAATCTAAAGAAGGGCAAGATTATTATTCAGCGATGAAAGCAGCAGGAAATATGGCTTATTGCAATAGACAAGTAATACTTCATCAAATTAGAGATAGTTTCAAAAAAGTTTTTAATCAAGATCCAGAAAAAATGGGAATGGATTTAATTTATGACTGCACTCACAATATCGCTCGAAAAAATAAGATTACTGTTGATGGGAAAAAGAAGGAGGTTTTAGTTCATTTGAAAGGTGCAACTACTTCTTTAGGGGCAGGAAATGAGAGAATTGTTTCAGCTTATAAGAACATAGGAACTCCTATTATTATTGGTGGAAGTATGGAAACTGGAAGTTATTTATTGAAAGGCACTAAAAAAGCTGAAGAAGCAACTTTCGGAACAACGTGTTTTACTGAAGGGACAAAAGTAATAACAGATAAGGGTCTTGTTAAGATAGGGGATATCTACAAGAGATACTATGGAGGAGAGGAGTTTTTAGTTCCTTCTCTTAATGAAAGTAGTTTGGAGATTGAATGGAAGTCAATCACAGACTGTATGAAAAAGAGCAGTTCGGATATTATTGAAGTAAGTATATCCCAAAGAGGTGGTACGACATTAAATAGGTTAAGAACTACTAAAGATCATAAATTTGTTACAATTGATGATGGAAATATTGTCCATAAACCTGTTAAAGAAATTATAGGATGTGATGAGGGAATATTATTATTAGATAATATAAAATTTCTATTAGAATCTAATGTAAGCAGTGAAATGGCTTATCTGGTTGGTGCAATAATGTCTGATGGAAGTTTTAGAGCAGATGAAAGACATGGTAATATAACGTTTACGCAAAAACAAATTCCAGAAAAAATTAAATTTATAGATCATGTGAATTACTGTTTTCAAGAGGTATTTAGCTATCAATTGAGAGAAGGGAAGATAAAGGCGGGAGGTGGCAGTTTGAATGGAAGACAGATTTTAGGATATGCAACAGATTTCCATTGTTATTCTCAGATAGCTTCTTTTAAAATGAAAGAGATCTATGAGAATATTGATTCTTGGGTGCTTTCTTTAAGTCAAAAAGCTACAATTAATTTTTTGGCGGGGTTAATAGATGGGGATGGTACATGGAATAAGAAGAGAAAAATATTACAAATATATGCCAGCGATTCCAAAATTGTTGGTGCAATAGTTTTGGCGTGTTTAAAACTGGGAATACTTCCGTATATTTCAAAACAAAGAGATATATGTTATATTATCCAAATCTCAGAAAAGGAAAATCTTTTATTTCATTATACAAAGAGAATTAGATATGTTCCTAAAAGAAAAAAATATGGGGCTAAATTATACCTAGCAAAACAGATTTTTAAAGAATTCAAAGAAACAAAATGGCCATTTTTACATAAAGCTAAAAGAAATAATCTTATGAGTGATAGAATAATTTCAGAGCACATCCATAAATATCCTCTCTATGAAGAAAAAATTAGAAAATTAATTAGTTCGTGTTTACGGATGCAGAGAATAAAGCATGTTAGGGATTTAGAAGAAAATGAAGTATATAATATTACAGTAGATGGTAATCATAATTACTTTGTTATGACTGATATGTTTATACCTGTATTGGTCAAGAATTGTCATGGAGCAGGAAGAAAAATGTCGAGAACTCAAGCTAAGAAAATGGTTAGAGGAGAAAATTTACAAAAAGAAATGGAAAAAAAAGGAATTTATGTTAAAGGAGTTTCAATGTCTGGATTAGCCGAAGAGGGCAGGCATGCATATAAAGAAATTGATGAGGTTATTAATTCAGTTAATAAGGCAGGTATCTCAGAATCTATCGTGAAATTATCTCCCATAGCTAATGTTAAGGGCTGAGCTTTCTATATACATCTAAAACTTTTCCATATACTAATCTTTTTTGTGGAGGTGTTAACTGCTGATATAAATTATTTATTTTGTTATAAGAGGTTTTAGCTTCTGATAAATTATTACTTTCTAAATGTTTGTTAGTTTCTCTTAGCAATTCCCTCAATTCTGAGAATCTTGTTCTTTGGGGGGCGAAGGGAAGCATCTGGTTTTCTGAGAGGTGTGAGTGGATAGAATTTACTTTATTTTTTAGTTCTTTAGCTAATTCATGCTCCCCTTCTTTTACAGCTTTGTGCATATCTGACAATAAGTTTTTGAAACTGACTTGCAGTATCCTGTTTTTTATCGGCTTTAATGTTGTATAAACTAAATTATGCATTTCTTCAGGCAAATCCTGAGAATGGTCCTTGAAAAATTCTACTGTCTCTTTGTACTTTTCTTTAGCTTTTAGATGATCTTTTTTTTCTACGAAATAATTTAATTTGTTTAGATGACTTGATAGTTCTTTAATTTTCCTATTCTTTATTCTTTCTGTATATTGTTGAGGAATTGTATCTATTTTTATTGATGTGAATTTTGGTTTTTCAGCTAACATATAATTCTTTAAAGGTTCTTTATACCTCGGCTCATTTGGTTCGGGTTTTAGAATATTTTTCTTTATCTCATTATATTTAGTCAACACTTTTTCTTTTTGCAATCCAACTAATGTTAATATGTCAAATTCCGGAAGAGGTATTCTTGGAACTGTGACGAAGAATGGCTTTTTTGTCTGCTGCAATTTTTGGGCTAACTCTGCTTTACTCTCAATCAAGTTTTCTTTTTCTTTTAGTGGAAGGTAATAGAAATTATCTTTTACTTTTTCGTATAATCTCTTAGCTTCCTTTGTTTTTCCTTCTAATAATGCTTTATGTGCATCTTCTAAGGCATCTTCTACGGCTATAGAAGCTACTTCTTCTCTTAACCTTAAAATATCATGCTGCACTTCTCTTTTTGAAATCCTGTTTAATTTTTTGTATAATTGGATTATTCTCAAATAAAATTCCTGTGCTTGTCTTTTCTTATTAGACTTTAAAGCAGATTCGCATTTATTAATTAAGTAATTAATTTCCTCTATTTTATTTTTCTCTAGTTGAGGTGAGAATATATCCTTTATCCTTGAAAATATAGATTTGTCTTTTTCATTTGGGTCATTTAATTTATTTCTTAATGTGTAGATTTTGGTTTTTATTAAGTTCATTTCATTTGCTATTTTAGGATGAGCTTTATTGAAATCTATTTTATTGTATATTTTATTTATTTTATTTTGAAATTCCTTAGCTTTCTTTATTTCTCCTTTCCTAATAGCTTCCTGCTCTAATTTTATTAGGACATGCAATTCATCTGCTGGTTGGATATTTCTGCTGAATATTTTTCTTAAGAAACTACCTTTCTCTATAATCCTATTCTTTAATTCCAATCTTCTTATTTTCTTAGCCTCTTTTTCTCTTAATTTTATTATTATTTCTTTTTCTCTTAATTTGGCTTTACTTATCCTCTCTTCTTGTGTCATGAAAAGATCTAATTTATCATGCAAGAAATTCCTGAATACTTTCCTTCTGGTCGCTTTAATTCTGTCCTTTTCTAGTTTTAATTTAATCCTCTTTTCATGCTCGAATTTTAATTCTTCTTTAGTTTTGAAGAATCCTAATTTGTCATGCAAAAATTCTCTTAACGCTTTATTTCTTTCATTCCGTTTGATTAATTTAGCTAATTCCCTCTCTTTTGCTAACTTTTCTTTTCTTGCCTCTCCCTTTGCTTTTTGTTCATTTAATACTCTTATTTCTTGAGGTGTTTTCAATAAACCAAGTCTATCATGCAAGAACCTTTTCCATGAAGCTTTCCTTACTGCAGCAGCTCTTTCTTTTTCTTTTTCTATCTTTTCTTTCAGCTTTAACTTTGCTTCTTCCTCTTCATCTATTTCTCTTTTAGTCTTGAATAGACCTAGCTTATTATGGCAGAATTTTATGAATGCTTTCCTTCTTTCTTTACTTCTCTCATGTTTTAATCTTAGCTTTTCAATAGCGGTTTCTTCTTCTTCTTCTTGAGTCTTATATAATCCGAAGTGGTCATGGAAGAACTTTCTAACAGCTTTTTGTCTTTCTAATCTTATTTTCCTCTTTTCTTTTAAAACTTCTAACTTTAGTTTTCCTTCTTTTAGCTTTAATTGTTCTCTTTCTTCTCTGGTTTTTATTCCTAGTGTATCGTGGATAAATGAGAAGATTGCTTTCCTTCTCTCTTCACTTCTTATTCTCTTAGTTTCTAATCTTTCTTTAATTATTCTTTCTTTTTCTTCAGGTGTTTTTAATAATCTAAAGTTATCGTGCAGGAACTGTCTTATTGCTTGTTTTCTTTCTAATCCTGCCTTTCTTTTTTCTTCTGCTATTTTATGTTTTAACTTTAATTTTTCTATTCTTGACTGCTCTTCTCTTCTTTTCTCCTCTAAAATTTCTTTTTGTGTCTTGAATAATCCGAAATTATCATTGAAGAATTTTATTATAGCCTTTCTTCTTGCTATTTTTGCTTTCTTTTTTTCTTCTAATCTTGTTTTAACTTCCAATTCTATTTCTTTTTTTGTTTTGAATAATCCGAAATATGCATGGAAGAATCTTCTTCTTGCTTCTATTTTTCTTTGTTTTCCTAATTTCTTAGCCCTTTCTATTTCTCTTACTAACTTTTCTTTTTCTAATCTTATTTTTAATTTTTCTTCCTGTTCTTTTTTGATATCTTCTGCTGTCTTGAACAAACCAAAATGATCTTTGAAGAATTTTCTAATTGCTTTTCTTCTCGCTATTTTATTAGCTATTTTTTCTTTTTTCTCCTCTTCTAATATTCTTAATTTTTCTTTTTCCTCTAGTAATTTTCTATGAGCTTCAAGCCTTTTTTCCTTAGTTTCTTCCAATGCCTTTTGCTTTCTTAATTTCTCTTTTTCTTCAGATGTTTTGACTAAACCAATCTTATGCAATAAATTTGAGAAACTAAACGGCTTCTTCTTTGCCTTTTCCTCAGTTAATTTCTCTATTTCTCTTTTTGTAACCCTTTCTTTCTTGAATAAATTCTTGAATAAATTCAAACTAATCTTCTTTATAGAACCGTCATCTTTACTAAGATACCCTCTTAAATTAACCCATAAGTGAGTAAATGGCTCTTTTTTCTCTAATTTTATTTCTTCTTTTGTTTGTAACCTTGAAACATCTTTGATCGATAATAAAATTCCTTTTTGTGTTTTCTTGATTATATCCAATAAACTTGACTTTGTTAACTCTCTGTTGCTATATCGGAAATCCTCTATTTCTTTCGAGAATTTTATCAAAAATTCTTTCGTTGGTCTGCTTAATTCTTCTTCTAAAATTTCTTTTGTTACCTCTGAATAAGTAAATTCGTAATCACTATGGGTTATATTATTGAAGAAGTTTTTTATTAATGTGAATATTTTTTCTGATGTCGCCTTTAATGGCAGTTTATTTATTCCGTTTTCAATATCCTTTATTTCTTTTTTGTAATGCAATAATTCATCGATGTCTTTGTCTATTATTTCAGGCTTGGTTTGTTTAACTGTCGGAATTAATTTCTTTAATCTCCCAGGGTTTTTTAATATGAAGAAACCTGCTACAAATAATAATGTCCCTCCGATTAAAAATAGAGGGAATAATAATACTATTGGCAATCCTTCTTCTAATATTTCTTCTTCTTCGGTTAACTGTTCTCCGGGTCTTACATTAACTTCTAAGGTTGGTTTTCTTGTTTCAGTTCCTAAAATATCTGTTTCTACACCCACACTCAAGTCAATGTCTTTTCCTATGTTTACTGTCAATTCATTTTGCTCAAACTTAGCGTCTATTTGGGGAATTTCCTTGCTTTTCTTCTTCTCTAAGTTATCTAGAATTCTCTCAAAGTATAACTGCAATGTCTGATCTTGAATGTCTTTCAATTCATTTGTTATTTTTGGCGGGATTCTCTTTTTTATTAATTCAGATTCAAATTCTTTTAATTCTTTTCTTGATTTTTCTAAATTATATAAATTAGACCTTGTGAATATTATATCTAGAGTTCCAAGCCACTTCCCTCTTGCTTTTAAAGTTGCTATACTTGTTTCCTGGTCTATGAATATTTCAATTTCAGGAGGTGAGATGTATAAATATCTGTCATCTGTACTTCTTTCACCTATGAAATAATCATCTAATTTTATCTCGGTTATTTGATTCTCTCCCCATGACCTAAATGATAATTTTATTGAAGGATCTGAGAATTGAGAATCTATTGTTGAACTT
>Ga0208375_1000943_pt1 | contig 36138 bp, 36 predicted proteins | sample RifOxyD1_FD_184038 | JGI IMG/M metagenome (GOLD analysis project Ga0208375, IMG submission 184038) | Soil microbial communities from Rifle, Colorado - Rifle Oxygen_injection D1 (SPAdes) | ecosystem: Environmental > Terrestrial > Deep subsurface > Rock core/Sediment | place: Rifle, Colorado... | reverse complement strand
GACAAAGCGAAGGAGAAATAATTGTTGCCACGACCGATGTCATCCTTGATAAAAATTTTCTCAAAAATGCCGTAGCGGTATTTGAAACAGACCCTAAGATCGGCGCCATCCAGGCAAAAATTTACCAAATGGAACTCTACGGCCAACCAACGCCAGTGTTCACCGATATCATAGACACGGTCGGATTTGTTATTTTTAAATCCCGTCGAATTATAAATTTGGGACACGGCGACAAAGACAACGGACAATTTAATGACCAGCAGGATATTTTCGCAGTTGAGGGCGCCGTGCCGATATTCCGAAGAACCGCTCTTGAAAACTGCAAAATTAACGGCAGAATCATTGATCCGGATTATCGCGCCGGTTCTTTCGGTTACGGCGATGATCTGGACTTAGCTTGGCGCATGAGATTATTCGGCTGGAAACAAATTTTAGCGCCCGCCGTAATCGCGTACCATGACCGCTCTACCACTAAAAATATTGCTAAACACGCAAGAGATTATCTTTCGCGAATCAAGCGACGCTCTCATATTTCCATCCAAAAACGACGCCTGGACTGGAGAAATGTCCGCTTTACAATTATAAAAAATGATTATATAATCAACTTGTTAAAGGACTTGCCTCAAATCGTTTTTAGAGAAGCAATGGTGCTTATTTACTCAATTTTATTTGAGCCGAAAGTTCTTTTTGAAATTCCAATTTTTTTAAAACTGTTTCCCAAAATGATAAGAAATAGAAAAATCATTATGCAAAAGGCGAAAGTCGGCCCGAAAGAAATGAGGAGATGGTTCCGATAACAAGATAACAATTTTGACTTACTATCAACAGCCTGATTTTAATACCTATCCGGATAAAAATAAAAAGCGGCTTAAACAAGTCGCTGTTTTGATTTTGATATTATTAATTGCCGGATATTCCGCTTTTCGCCTTGGTTCCGCTTTTAATACAATTGAGGTTAATAATGAAACAACATTTTGGCAAAAATTCGTAAGCATTTTATCTTTTAACACGGCTGAACCGATAGACAAAAACTATGTCATGCCGAATAAAGAAGAAAATCGTTTTGATATACTTTTGCTCGGAATCAGGGGTGAAGACGGACCGGACGCCAAAGACGCCGGACCGCTTTTGGCGGATACGATAATGGTTGTAAGTTACGATAAGATATCCAAGAAAGCTTCGCTTGTTTCTTTGCCCCGAGACTTATATGTAAAAATCAAGAAAAACAAAAACGATAAAATAAACACCGCATACGAATATGGCGTCTATGGAGGCGGGGGGCTTAATTTTACAAAAGAACTGATATCCAAAATAACCGGGGTGTACATTGATAAGGCGGTGGTAATCAATTTTTCTTCATTTGAAAAAATAATTGACGAGATAGGAGGCATAGACATTGCTTTGGCTAAACCGTTTGAAGAATCGGGGCAATGGGGATACGAGTTTAAACTCCCGGCGGGGGTTAACCATTTAAACGGACAAAATGCCTTATATTACGCGAGATCGCGTTATTCTTCCAGCGATTTTGATCGATCGCGCCGCCAACAGCAGGTAATCTTCGCAATCAAAGATAAGCTTGCCAATCTTAATTTTTGGAGCAATCCCGTTAAAACAATCACCGCCCTCAACACTTTGCGCGGCAACATAGATACCGACCTGAATATTTGGAATACCGGAGATTTGCTGAATATGGCAAAAGAAATAAACGATTCCGCCAAAATCACCAAACATGTAATCTCCACCGAAAACTTAGTTTATGAAAGCAGAGAAAACAACGCCTATATCCTTTTGCCCGTCGGCGATAATTTTGACCAAATCAAAAATTTTTTCAAAAATCTGAACCAGGAAATAACCGCTCCTTCGCCGACACCATAAAAACAACATTTAAATATCAATCTTCATGCTTTCAATCATAATAGTTAATTTTAAAAATCCGCCGCTTTTAAGATTGTGCTTGAAATCTTTAGAGCAAAATTTAAATGCCGGTTTTGATTATGAAACAATCATAGTTGATTCCGAAAGTTCCGTAGAAACTCAAAATCTGACAAAAGAAGAATTTCCAAAATTTAAATTATTGCCGTTTAAAACCAATATCGGCTATACTAAAGCGGTTAACGAAGGCATCAAAGCAAGCCAGGGAGATTTCGTTTTAATTCTTAACCCCGACATTATTCTGTTAAAAAACGCCGTAGAAACTATGTATGATTTTATGAAAAAGAACAAAGAAATCGGCTTGCTCGGTCCTCAATTGCTTAACTTTGACGGTACTAGACAAAATTCCTGTTTCAAATTTTATAATCCTCTCACGATTTTGTACCGCAGAAGTTTTCTCGGATATTTGCCGTTTGCGAAAAAAGTTTTAAACAATTTTTTAATGACTGACGCCAATCTTACGAAAACAGCCAAAGTGGATTGGCTCATGGGTTCGGCAATTATGGCAAGTAAAAAAGCCGTCGGTAAAGTCGGCTTAATGGACGAAAATTTCTTTTTATATATGAGCGATGTTGACTGGGCGCGGCGTTTTTGGGAAAATGGTTATGAGGTTGTCTATTATCCGGAAGTCAAAATATATCATTACCATAAAAGAGTTTCTTATGGCCGATTCGGAATTTTTGATTTTTTGTTTAAAAAAGAAACCCGCTGGCATCTGAAAGACGCCCTTAAATATTTTAAAAAATACGGATTATTTAATACATCGCGTAATTCAATCTATGCAATTTAATCGTAAGCTGCTTATTATAGCTATTATCGTTTCCCTAACCGCAGGATTTGGCGGGGGAATTTTATTTATTCAATACAAAACAACCGGCACCGCTGATGCTACCGATTTTATTAAACAATTGATAAATCAAGAAGCCAATCAGCCCGACAATGTTGATTTTTCTTTGTTTTGGGATGCCTGGAACACCTTAAACAAAAAGTATGTTAATCGGAACAAGATAAACACCCAAGACCTCGTTTACGGCGCGATAAAAGGCATGGTTAACAGTTTGGGTGATCCGTATACCGTTTTCTTTGAACCGGAAAACAGCAAGAAATTCCAAGAAGTGATCTCGGGCGCTTTCGGAGGCGTAGGCATAGAAATAGGCAAAAGAAACGACATTCTTACTGTTATTGCTCCGATAAAAGATACTCCCGCGTTCAGAGCCGGCATAAAAAACGGAGATAAAATCATAAAAATTGATTCCAAATCAACAGCCGACATGGCCGTAGATGAGGCGGTCAATCTGATAAGAGGCAAGCCTGGCACTAAAGTTACGCTGACGATATCCAACGGAGACACCAAACCGATTGAATTAACAAGAGAAACCATCAAAATTCCGACAGTAGAGTGGATCATGCTGGAAAAGAACAGCAAACATATCGCTTATTTGCAGATATTCGCTTTTAATCAAAATGTTGATTCGGAATTCAAAAAATCAGCCGAAGAAATTTTAAAATCCGACGCCGACCGCTTGATTGTTGACCTAAGAAATAACCCGGGCGGTTTGCTTGATTCGGCGATAAATCTCGCCGGCTGGTTTCTTAATCGCAATAAAACAGTCACGATTGAAGAATTTGCCGACGGTACAAGAAATCAATTTACCAGCGATGGGAACGGCGCGCTAAAGATATATCCAACCGTCTTATTGATAAACGGGGGTTCGGCTTCGGCGTCTGAAATTTTAGCCGGAGCTCTGCATGATAATTTGGGCATCAAATTGGTGGGAGAAAAATCATTCGGCAAAGGTTCCGTACAGGAATTGGAAAAGTTTTCAGACGGTTCATCGTTAAAAGTAACCATCGCCAAATGGCTCACGCCGTCAGGCATCTCAATTTCTGAAAAGGGAATAGAGCCGGATGTAAAAGTTGAAATACCAAGCAAAGATATGGAAGAAAACAAAATTGAAATCGGCATACCGGACAAAGATCCTCAATTAGATAAAGCGATTGACATGCTTAAATAATATATGAAGGTTATTTTATTACAAAACATCAGGGGGTTCGGACAAATAGGCGATGTAAAAAATGTATCCGACGGCTATGCCAAGAATTTTCTTTTGCCTCGGAATATGGCCAAACCGGCCTCCGACGGTTCCATCAAAGAAGTTGAATCACTAAAAAAGAAGTTGGAGATGACCTTAACCATAGAAAAAGAAAGGGCTGTTGAACTTAGCCAAAAATTAAAAGATATTTTAATTGAATTTGCCAAAAAAGCAAGCAAAACCGGCAAGCTTTTTTCTTCAGTAACGAAAAATGATATCGCCAACGAATTGTCTAAAATTATCGGCGCTAAGATAGAAAAAGAGATGATTGGACTTGAAGAACACGGCGAGCATATCAAACAGATCGGCGAACATACGGCCGAAGTAGAACTCGCTCAAGGCGTTAAAACAACCGTCAAAATTATAGTTAAAGAACTAAAGGAAGAATAAGTAAAAACGGCTCTTAAAGCCGTTTTTACTTATTCTTCAAATTTACTGTAAAACGCTTACAACTTTTACCAATCGATGAGAACCGTCAAATCTTTTCTTTTTGCGGGTGGCAAATTTGACTTTACCCGTCATTACTGCATAAATTGTATCATCCTTTCCGATACGGACACCTTTTCCGGGTAAAACCTTAGTTCCCCTTTGGCGGATTATAATATTGCCGGATTTAGCCGTTTCACCGTCATGAAGCTTGACTCCCAAATATTTCGGCTGGGAATCTCGCCCTAATTGTGTTGATCCTATTGCCTTTGTATGCGCCATGCGCTTCGCGCAAGCTCAAAAGTTTATAATGTTTATAATGAATTTTCTTTATAAACATTAAACATTATGAACTTTATGGACTTGATTTTTAACTGATGTTTATATTATCAAAATTCCTTAATTTAGTCAAACAATATACAAACCATATCTTTTTGAGCATTTGTATCGCGTTGGTAGCGATAATCAGCTTCAATCTCGGCAAAATCAACGCCCTTCACCAAACCCCAATAAAAATAAGCGAAGGGGCCAATATTTATAAAGCTGTTAGTGGCAACACGCCACAAATCACCGTTCAAAAGGGGATTAGCGCTACTTCTAAGCCGCAACCGTCGGATACAAGAGTTGTCGCCTCCAAGAATTCAAATCCCAAAAAATATCATTTTACATGGTGCTCGGGGGCCAAACGCATAAAACCGGAAAATCAGATATGGTTTAATACGGCAAAAGAAGCGGAAGCCAAGGGTTATGTTTTGGCTGGGAACTGCCAACCATAAACCCTGCCTTATTTTCTAAATTCCGAATCACCATATAATTTAACGAGTGCTCCGTCGGGCCTTTTTTCTTCGGTCTGCTGATTCAGAAAAAAAGCCCGACCTGCGCTATATTTCTTTGATTTGAAGCTGACACTCTGCCGAGAAAGACCAAAGAAGCAGAAGCCAAGGGTTTCGTATTAGCGGGGAATTGCAATTGATAGTCAACGGAAACTGATGTATTAGGTCTTCCTCTTGACTATTTAATTTGTAGGCGAGTATATCCGTCATTTAGGTACTTATTTGAAAAACAAGAACTCCCTAACGATGAAGTGCTTGGCGCGTTAAGTATGATTCTGATTCAAGGATTATCAGAATTATAAAAAAGCTGTAGATAAACTGGCAAAATGGAATGAAGCTGGAGAGCCATAACTGGTAAGCCAAAGGAGAAAGCCGACGAAAGTCGGTTTTCTTTTACATTAAACATCGCTTCGCCCCCTCCCCATTTTTATCCTAATCCAGCGGATGCAATCTTTTCGCTTTTCTCGCTCGCCCCAGGCGATTCCCGGGAAGTTCCTCCCGTGAACCTTCGCCTTGTCAGCGTGGCTCGCTCAAGGATGAGGCTCTTCGAGCCCCCAATTCAGAAATTGGGGGTCTTCGCTCTTTTTGCTTCGCCCCGCCATGGCGGGGCTTCGCAAAAAACCATGCCCGCTTTCAACCTCAAAACCCGCTCAAAGACTCATCCGCTTGCTTGGATTCAACGGCTCACTCACATAGGTGAGCCGTTGAGTAAAAATAACCGGATAGTATGTTTTGAGGGATTTACGGAGGACGACGGTCCGAGTGAAAGGCGAAATCTCAGCAGAGATTTACGCCGTGCCCGAAAAACATACTATCCGGTTATTTTTTAGGTCTTCTAAATTTTTTTAAGCCAAAACTCGTTTTCCCATTCCCAAAGAGTTTTACAAGCGAGAAAGGCCTGAATATCCGACTCAAATGTTTTGAGTTCTTTGAATTCGCATTCGCCCCGCACCTCCGACCATTGATGTTCGCATTTGGTCTTCTCTCCTCTGATTTTTATATTCCCGCCCTTCTCACGCATAGTAGCGGGACATTTTAAGCATTTCCTTGCCTGATCCAACCTTAATATCCAGCAGGTAAGCGGTGGAAGCGTGAGATCTTCTTTGAAGGCCTCAATATAAGCCGAAGTTTGCATTGAATAATCCCGATAAATAGCCTGTGATGTTTTGATATCCAACACACCCATCGTACCATTGACTGTCGCCAAAACATCAATCGTTCCGGCGTAATTATTTTTCTTGGAAACAACTCTTTCTTCTATTTTGTGAGCGATAACATCATTTTTAGAATAAAAATCCATAAAAGCGGAAACCGCCGGTTTGATGGTTTCCGGTATTACGATCGGTTCTTTTCTCAAAATAGCTTCAACGGTTTCGTGTAAAAGCGTTCCTTCCGCGGCCGATTTAGTTTTAATCGCCTCGCCGGTCTTAAAATCAGGCAAACCGGCATAATACATATATAACGCCGGCTTGGCTTTAATTGAGATAATAGAAGTAACGCGCGGATACCAAATCCCGTCTATCGTGTAGCCGTTGGCGTTCTTAAAATTTTCAACATTGCTGTACCACATTATACAGAACGGGAGATTGGCAAATAAGCTTTTTGGGCACGACATAAATTCCTGCTGGAATTTTGCCTTTAGCTCGCCCCGTCGGGCTCCGCAAATCCCAAAAGAGCTTATATGCCATTCTCCCTCCGTAAACTATTTGATGTTGATGTATTTGTCCCAATATTCAAACAATTCCTTGGTCGCTCTTAAATCACCGAAACAATACTTGGCGATATCAAGATATTTCTTTTCTTTAAACAGACGAGCGACATCATCGCCGGTAATTCCGTTGGCTTTTGGGCTTTCTATCCCAAATGCCTGACACCACATATGCAATCCCATTTTTTGTCTTACCGCGCCGAAAAAAGACAACCTGTCAAAAAGATCAATGTGTTGGTCATAATAACGGTTGGGCATCAGATTGACCGACGGCTTTATTTTTAAAATAGCAGAGCGGACAAAAAGAAACGGCGAATCAAAAGACCGGCCGTTAAACGAAATGAATTGTTCATAATGCGCGGCGACATCCCAAAAATTTTTAAGCAATTCTTTTTCTGAAGAGAAGGGGATATATTGAGCTTTAGCGTCTTCTGCTTTATCAATCTCTCTTTCCGGCGATTGAAAATAAACCGCGCCTTTTTCGGTGTCGGGATTTAAAATTCCTATCGCCACAATCTGGCCGGTGAGGGGGGAGAAACTTAACCGTTCTTTGGCTTCTTCTTTTTCTTCGGGAGATTGGGTAAAACGCATTATATATTCCTTGGACTTTTCATCCAGCGACTCAAACTCCACTCCCACCGTCTCTATATCAAAAATTAATTTAAGCATGTATCAAGAATATACAAAGAACCATTGGTAAGCAAGTACTTTTAAATTTTTCATTGTTTGTGGTCAAAAATAAAGCTTGTTTGATATTCAACAAAATAAATTGCTATATTGTTAATCGCTATCTTGCTAATTAAATTTTAACAAGATAACAAGCTGTCAAAATAACAATCTTGAATACCCTGGACAAAAAATAAAATATCGTATAGTATTTTACTTAACCGGTTCTTTAACAAACCAATCGGGAGGGGATTGAAAGATGGCGGAGCAGAAAGAGGCCTGCGATTGTTATAGGTTTATTTCAAGCGTGCGCTTGCCCAGGGTAAAAATGAAGAAAAGAGAAATTATCACGGAATTCTTCTCGGTCAACGGCAACGGAATTGATGACGAGGCCGCCATTGAAAAAGTTTTGATTAGGCGAAAAGAGAACGCCGAAGCTGGAGCCGTAATCAGAATTGAAGAATTGGATTTCGGACGGCTGATTAAAAAAGGCGGGGCATTAACCTTTCAACTCAAAAGACCGATACTCTTACCGTAAAAAAGGAGGAAAAAATGAGAGACAATAAGATGCTTGGGGTTGCTTTTGAACAACTGGAACATGTTTACTCTCAACCCATCAATATGGATAATTGGACGCGAATATCCGTACTTTGTTTTCTTATCGCCAAAGGCACGGAAGAGGCGGAATTGGAATATGCCATTGAGCATTTAAAGCAAATATGGAAAACGACAAGGGGAGAGGGAAACCCTGTTTATCGTGATTATATTTATCGTGATTATAGAGAACCCCTGCGGAAAACTATTGAAGTTTGCGAACAAAGATATGAATCCTTTAAGCTGTTGCAAAAGGGATTGTTCAGCAACCGTTTTAATGATGATTATTTCGGCGAATAAATAATAATCCCGCTCAAACACAAACCCGGCAGAGGACATAAGTCCAAAACCGGGTTTTTTTATTACAAACATCAGTTGCACAGCCAGTATTGCAAAATGTTATGCGACAGATTATAATAGATTTATATGAACAATAATTCTAAATTATGTGGGGATTATGTGGCAGGATTTGTAGATGGAGAGGGTTGTTTTTATTTAACCTACAGAAGTGAAATGAGACATGAGCGAGCCGGCAGTCCAACATACTTTAGATGGACACCTTACTTTGCAATCAATATACGAGCAGATGATCGAGAAATTTTAGAAAAGATTAAAAATCTGTTAAATTGTGGACATATCTATCTATTGAAGGAGGGTAGTATGGCTCATTACATAATTCAAAATATGGATGACCTATTTAAGAAGATCCTGCCGTTTTTTAATAAATATCCGCTAAGAGCCAAGAAAAGATATGATTTTGAATTATGGAGTCAAGCTCTTAAAATTATGTATAAACATAAAAAAGATAAAACGAGATGCACACCGGCAGAAAACCAAAAACTTTTCGCTATAAGAGAAAATATGAGAGCTTACAAAAGTAAAATGACTAGGGGATACAAGAATTCTCCAAATCATTAATGCGTCCGATAATGTAGGTTATGCGACACAGTATTCCTTTTAGACGCCGCGGGCTTCACTTTCCGTCGTTTAAGACTCCCAACAAACCCCTAAACACCTCAACGACAATATTTATAACTATCAAAAACAGATTGATCGCAAAAATCAGCGCTGCCCTTATGGCTTCCATAATATCGCCGCTTGAGAAGCTTTCAGAGTTGAATAAGTTATCAAACGAGACCTCTTTGGGCGGGCTTATGGGGATGTTGGTGTTAATATTGACATTCTTGCTTCCGCCAAAACTTTTAAACATATCCTGCATAATTTTATTTACGAAATTTGAAACTTCATTGGCGGCTTTCTCTGTGTTGGATTCCAATTTGGCGGAATAAGAAAACACGCTTCTTGAAAAGAAAATATTTACCGTAAAAAACAAAATAATAATCGCGGTAATTGTTTTCATGTTTTGTTAATTCCCCTGCTCTTCCGTTATAATAGTATAATACAATATTATTGATACATGTCAAGAGCAATGAAGCATCAGACCCTCTCCCCTTTTCCCATTATAACAGGGTATTAATCATTCTTTATGAACAAGGACACTTCTTCCCAAAATAAAGCAAGCGCTTTTTTTACCGATAAGATGGAAAAGAAATACCTTAAATCAATAATTTGCCTGATAATCCAGCCGCTCAATCCCCCGAATATAAAACTTTTTAACAAATACGCGACGGCGTATTTGCCTCCGACCGGAGAAACCCAAACTCCGGAAAAGGGCTTATAGAAACGCAACGGTTTCCCGCAAATCAGATTAAAAATATTTCTTGCGGCAATTTTGCCCTGATCAATGGCGGTATAAGCCTGCGCCGAAACTGGTCTTTGCGTTTTGGGGTCAATAAATTCTATAATATCCCCTACCGCAAAAATATTTTTGAGACCTTTTGCCAGCATAGTTCCTTCAACCGCAATTCCCCCCTTTTCCGTAAGGGGCAAGCCTTCTATGAATTTCAAAACTTCATTCGCTTTAACGCCGGCTGTCCAAATAACCAAATCGCCGTTTATTCTTTGGCCGTTCTTTAATTTAACAAAATCTGCGCCGACTTCTTCTATCGCGGAATTTTCCATGATGGCCACGCCCAATTTTGTAAGCCGTTTTGATATTTTGATTCTTTCCCGGTCAGGAACCATGGGCAATATTTTGGGTCCGGCCTCAAATAATCTGACTAAAACGCGTCCCGTTTTTTTAATATATCCAGCGATCTCCGCCGATAATTCAACTCCCGTAAACCCCCCGCCACAGATTAAAATTTCAATCGGAGTTTGTTTTTTGTTTTCCGCCGCTTTTTTTGTGATTTCTTCTATCTTTTGATTCACCAAAAGAGCGTCTTCAATATTTTTAAATTGACAAGCGTATTCTTTTACGCCGTTGACGCCAAAATCTTCCATTTGCCCGCCAATCGCCAAAATTAAATAATCAAAAGACAAGTCCTCTCCCCCGCCGGTGGCAATCAGGCGTTCGCTTAAGTTGATTTTTGACACTTTTGATTGAATGAATTTTATATTTTTCCCCTCAAAAATATCTTGGTACGGAATACAGACGGTTTTTCTAAGTTTTACCGCAAATGGATCTTTGGCTATATCGGAAGCGGAAGCCACTTCGTAAAGCAAAGGCGTAAAAAGATGGTAGCTGTTTTTATCTATCAATGTTATTTCTGCTTGGCCTTGCTCCGTTAAGTGTTTTAACTTTTTTTCTAAATCTAAAGCCGCGCGAATTCCCCCGAATCCCCCGCCAAGAATAATTATTTTAGTCATAACTTTAGTGTAAACTTATGATTGCGATGCAACTTAAATTAATTATTGAAATTAACAAGATATCAAGATAACAATTAACAATTTTCCCTTATTTCAAATAATCTAATGGATTTACCGAACCCTCAAAATAGTTAAAATAAAGCTGGCCATTCGTATCTTTTACAAAAGTGAAGAAATCCTTATATAAACTAAGGTGCAAATGGGAACCGGTAACATTGCCGGTATTGCCCTCGTAGCCGATAATCTCGCCTTGTTTGACATTGGTGCCGACCTGCAAAAACGACAACGAACTCATGTGAGCGTAAACACTGACAAGATTATATTGGTTGGGATGTTTGATCGCCACCCAGTTGCCCCAGCCGTCATTTTTGCCGTTGGCTATTATTTCCCCCTCGGCGATTGCCCGAATCTGGCTTCCATAACCCGCCGCCATATCAAGACCATTGTGAGGCGCGCCGCCGTAGGGACCGCGCGATCTGTTGCAACGAGCGTAACTCGTACATCCGTATCCTTGAGTAATGCGATAATCTTCCTCCGGCCAACTGAACAGTTTCGTTCCCTTTTTTGGTAAAGTGCCGGTAGCGGTTTCATGGACAATATATAATCCGCCCTGAATGACGCGCGTTTCAAGCTCTTTTAATTGATTGAAAAAAAACGCTTTTTTTTGCTCCACCTCAACCAGCATTTTTTGATATTGCGTCTCCCGGCCCTTCGTCTCAATCAATAACTTATTTTTATCCGCCGACACTTGGTTTAAAGAAAGTTTTTGAGAAATCTGTTGCCGTTTTAAAAATTCCATGTTGTTTTTTTGGTTTTCTAAATTTTCCTGCTGAAATTCAAGCGATTGTTTGTCGCTTTTCAGCTCATCCACGATATTTAGCAGACTGGCGGTCACGGACTGGCTGTATTCTCTTTGATTTAAAAAATCAGACAAATTTTTATTTTTTAAAACCGTCGCCACCAAACTTTCATTATCCCGTCTATTTTGAAGAATAAATAATTGACCGATTGATAATTTGCGCCGGTTTATCTTATCCTGAGTGTCAACAATAGTATTTTGAGTTCCCTCTATTTCCATGGCGGTTTTGCCTATTTTTTTGCTGGTAAGATTAACTTGGGCCTGAAGTGAATTTATCTGATTTTTTAGATTTGTGATTTGATTTTTTAAGGTGTTTGCCTGTTCTCTTTGTTGAGCGATTGTCCCGCGATACTGCTGGGCCTGCTCTTCAAGCTGTTCAATTTGTATCTGAAGTTCCGCCATTTTTTCCTGGTCGGTTTGGGCAACGGCGGCTGAAACAGAAAATAGAAAGTAAAAAATAGAAAACAGAATTAAAAATAAAATCTTTATTTTTATCATTCTTTATGCTTTAAACTCTATACTTTAAATTTTTAAACACTCAACTTGTCAATCGCTGTGTTTATTCGTTTAATTACTTCGTCTTTTCCTAACACTGCGGCAATCTCCACGGGATCGGGTGATTTTTCCTGACCGGTCAGCGCGGCCCGCAATGGCCAGTAGATTAGTCCTCTGTCTCCTAATTGTTCTGCTTCGGCATCCAGATATTTACGGAGCGCTTCTTGTTGTATCCATTCTCTCTGTCCAAATGTATTAAGAGTTAATTCCAATGATTCTTTTATTTTATCAAGCGAAAACCCTTTCCAAATCAAAAGTTCTTTATCGTATTCCGGAGTTTTCCAGAAATATTCAAAATTGTTTACATCGGACAATTTTTCTAGTCTTTCGGTAATAAGCGGTATTACCGCATCTGAAACCTTTAAATCCGTTAAATTTTTAAATTCTGACGGCGCAAGCCGCTTTATGTATTGCGAATTGAGCCAATTCAATTTTTTAACATCAAAAACCGCTCCGGATTTATGGACTTTTGCCAAATCAAATTCTTCCGCCATTTCTTCCTTGTTTATAATTTCTTTATCATAAGTAAACCCCAAAAATCCCATAAAATTTATCAGCGCTTCGGGCAGATAATCTTTTTTGTATTCCATAACCGAAGTCGCTCCGTGGCGTTTTGAAAGCTTTGATTTGTCGTTTCCCAAAATAAGCGGTAAGTGCGCGAAAACCGGCAATTCCCGCCCTAAAGCTTCGTATATTAGAATTTGCTTTGGCGTATTGGAAATATGATCCTCGCCTCTGATAACATGGGTAATCTCCATATCAGTATCATCCACCACCACCGCAAAATTATACAAAGGAGTTCGCAAATCTTTTGCTAAACTGAAATCCCCTATTAATTTTTCTTCCCATTCTATCTGCCCCCTGATAGCGTCATTAAAATGAACCACTCTCGTTGAATTCTCATCAACCGCTAACCTTATTATTCCTTTTTCTTGGTTTTGAGTTTTGTCCGCCTCCGCCAGTTGGCGGATGGAGCGGATTGAGTTTTGAGTTTTATATCCGCAGATGTGGCGTGGAGGCTCCTTGCGTTTCATCTGGACGGTTTTTTCCGCTTCAAGTTCTTCAGCGGTGTGATAGCACCAAAACGCTTTGCCCGAATCCAAAAGCTGTTTTAAATATTTTTCATAAACATCCAATCGCTCCGATTGGTGATATATCAGCCCATCCCAGTTAATACCCAACCACTTCAATCCTTCAATAATATTTTCCTCGTATTTTTTGTCAGACCGTTCAAGGTCGGTATCTTCAATTCTCAATATAAATTCTCCGCCGTTTTTTCTGGCAAAAAGCCAATTAAAAAGCGCGGTTCTTGCCGTACCGATATGCAAACTGCCGGTTGGACTCGGCGCGATTCTTACTCTTATTTTTCCCTGCTTTTCCATATTAAAATTATAACTTAAAATTCACCATCTTCAAATGACGCCCAAGGTATAAAAAGAAAAACTCGTTAAATTCTAAAATCTAACGAGCCGAGATTGAATCAGATATTCTCTGGTTCAATCAAAGAATAATGATTCCAAAAGAAAGAAAGCAGTCTTGATATCCAAAGTGGTAGATTCCGCATTATTGTATTCTGTGGAAGAAATTTCAAATTGCTTTGCTGAAACATTGTAGCAAATCTTAAAATTTTTTGTCTGTTTTTCAATGGTTTGTCGTACCCTCAAGATTGGATTACGATTCTTGTCCACAGCGTAAAAAAGATTAAGTTCGGGCCTCTTCTTGCTCAGTTCTTCCCCGAATTGTTCCATCGCTTCAATAGGCGCGGTTTCAAATAGTTTCTGATTCAACATGTCTTCCTCCCACCCTTCCCCTTTTGTGGTTAATGAACTTAATACAAAATAATCTATAAAATCCAACCTGTCAATCCCTATGGTTTGCCTAAAACATTGTATTAGTAATAGAACTGTCTTATCTTAAGTATTATGTATGTCATAGAAGTAATTCCCCTCGCCGTTCTACCGCCGAATGTCCCTCAAATTTTGAGCTACTTTTTTGACCGTCGGCTGGAAAAGGGCGCCATAGTCCAAATATCGTTGAACAACCGAAAGGTTAACGCAATTGTCGTCAGTTACGCCGCGCTTGAATCGCAAAAAATTCTTCTCAAAAAAACTGGGTTCCAGTTAAAAAAATTATCTTCGGTTGTGAATGAAATTCCCCAAGTAAGCGCCGGTCAATTCCAAACGGCGTTATGGCTTTCAAAATATTATTATGCCCCTCTCGGCCTTTGCCTTAAAACCGTTCTTCCTCCGTTTTTCCTGAAAAAAAAATATGAATTAAAAACCGCCGCTGAAACGGTTTTGCCGCCGCAAAAATCTCCCGGGAAACCGCTTATCATATTATCCGGCGCCAAAGATACTCTGGATAATTTAATGCCCCACATTAAAAAATCTATTCTCAATGACGGGCTTGCCTCGCCGGCAGGCGGACAGGTTTTATTCATCGTTCCCGAAAAAATAAATTTGGAATATTTGTCGGCGCAATTAAGCGATAAATACAAAACCGTCGTTATTCATTCCGGATTATCCAACAAACAATATTTTGAAAGTTGGGTTAACGCTTCCGGCGGCACAGCGCAAATAATAATCGGCACCCGCCAGGCTCTATTTTTATCTTTTAAAAATTTGCGGCTGATTATTGTTGATGACCCGTTAAACGACGCTTATAAATCAGACATGTCGCCGCGATACAATACTCCGGAACTTGCCAAACACATCGCCGCGGCACACGGCTCTAAAATTATTTTTACTTCTTCGGTAATTGGCATTCAAAATTACAATCTTATCAAAAATAATAAGTTGGCCATGAACGATACAAAAACTAAAAACGGCGTAAAGCTCTTAATCGTAAATGCTACGGAGGAATTGAAAGAAAATAATTTTTCGCCATTAAGCAGAAAATTAAAAGAGATCCTTGTCTCCCGCGTTAAGCTCGCCAACCAAAAAATCCTCATTTTTTCTCCCCGGCGCGGTTATTCGGGAATCGCTGTCTGCCAAAACTGCGGTCTTGCGGTCAAATGTCCCGATTGCGCCGTAGCAATGAGGGTCCACAAAACAACCGATTTTATTTTAATCTGCCATCGTTGTTCCCGAAATCAGCCAATCCCGCAATTTTGCGCCAATTGCAACAGTTACAAAATAAAAACCGCCGGACAAGCCGGCAGTCAAAAAATATACGATGAAATCCAAAGAACTTTTGAGAGAAACAACATCAGCGGCATTCCCGTTTTAATTCTTGATTCCGATATCGCCAAAAATGAAACCGAGGAAGAAGAGGCGCTGGAAGAAATAAAAAAGCCGAGAACATCCGTTCTTGTCGCCACTCAAATGATTTTCAGCCGCCGTTATCAATTAAATTTTAATCTTATCGGAATTATCAACGCCGACGCGCTCGTCAATTCTCCGGATTATAAAACCGACGAGGAGTTTATTTATCAAATGGAAAAATTAAAAGACTTTGAACCGTCGGAAATTCTTATCCAAACCCACAATCCCGAAGATGCGATTTTTCAAACCCTGCAGGATGCAAAATACGACAAATTTTACAACAACGAACTTCAGGCAAGACAAACATTCTCTTATCCCCCGTTTTCGCGCCTGATAAAATTATCATTTAAACACAAAAATCAAGCCAAAGCGTCTTTTGAAGCAAGATTGCTTACTGAAAAATTAAAACGAGCCGCCGTTCAAATGAAACTGGAAAAAACCGCAAAAATTATTGATGCTTCTCCCGCGTCCGTAGAAAGAGAACGAGGACTGTATATTTTCAATATCATTTTAAAAATTTCCCCCGAATTTGAAAATATCCGCGAACTGTTAAAATTCGTCCCCGCCGGCTGGATTATAGACGCCGACCCGAAAGCGATAATATGATAATAATTTAAAACTTCGCTTCGCCCCTGCCCCTTTTTATCCAATCCAGCGGATGCAATCTTTTCGCTTTTCTCGCTCGCCCCAGCGTGGCTCGCTCAAGGATGAGGCTCTTCGAGCCCCCAATTCAGAAATTGGGGGTCTTCGCTCGTCCCGCCAAAGGCGGGACTCCATGCCCGCTTTCGACCTCAAAACCCGCTCAAAGACTCATCCGCTTGCTTGGATTTATTGTTTGACATTACTCAGCAAAGTATAAGCTATCAATAAAACCATATAGCGAAGGTCGGGCTTTTTTCTGAATCAGAAGACCGAAGAAAAGGCCCGACGGAGCACTCGTTAAATTATAGGGTGCTTATTATTTGGAGTTGAAATTAATCCCCTCATTCTGTATTATTGAACCATGGAAATAGTTAAACTACCCAACAAAATTTTGCGCCACAAGGCAACTTCGGTATCTGCCGAAGAAATAAAAAACGGCTCCGCCAAAAAGTTGATTTCGGCTATGAGGGAAAACATGAAGAAAAACAACGGCGTCGGCCTTGCGGCAAATCAAGTTGGTTCCGAATTAAATATCTTCGTGATTGACCCGGAACTTGCCAAAACAAATAATGTTCCAGATGCTTTTACAAATCCGGAAATTACCAGCCGCTCCCGCGAATGCGATGAATTGGAAGAAGGCTGTCTTTCTATTCCCGAATATTACGCTTCCATTAGCCGTTCAAAAAAAATACAAATCAAGGCATTGGACGAGAACGGAAATAAAATAAAATTCAAAGCGAGGGGGTTTTTGGCAAGAGTTTTACAGCATGAAGCCGACCACTTAAACGGCATTGTAATAAAAGATAAAAAGTGATATAGTTAGAAGCAAATACATTGTTATATTGCTGTTTTGTTATCTTGAGATAATCAACAAGCTAACAACATAACAAGCTAACGAGTTAATTCATGGGATTTGAATCGGGACCAAAAATTTTTAAAAAAGGAACTTGGGAATCCGCTCCGGTTGAGAAGAAAACCGACAACTTGCCGGAACAGAACGAAGACCAGCGAGTAATGGGTTTTAAAATAGAAGGCGGAAAACCAAAAGAAATTCCTCTTGCCGAAGCGCTTAAACCGCGCGATACATTTGAGAAACAAGAAGAAGATCAAAAAGTAAAAAGATTCGTCAAAACACCCGAAGGTTTGAAAGAAGTGCCGTGGGGACAACCGGTTGAAACAGAGAAAGAGAAAACACAGAAAGAAGAGCTTGAAACATGGGAAAACGCGCTTGAAAAAGCCGAGAAAGAAAAAGCGGCTTAATTAGAGATGGGAACCGAACAAATCAAAATAATATTTTTCGGAACGCCGGAATTTTCCGTTCCGGCGTTTAAGTTTTTAATTGAAAACGACTATCGGATAATTGCCGCCGTTACCGCTCCCGACAAACCGGTTGGCCGCAAGCAAATGCTGGTTTCCCCGCCGATAAAAATCTTAGCCCAACAGAACAATACCCCCGTTTTTCAGCCGTCATCCCTCAAAAAAGACACTGAATTTCTCCAAAAATTTAAAGAATTGAAACCCGACCTTTGCGTCATAGTCGCTTACGGAAAAATAATCCCCAAAGATTATCTTAATTTGCCCAAATACGGTTTTGTTAATATTCACCCATCGCTTCTCCCCAAATACCGCGGCCCTTCTCCTATCCAATCGGCGATTCTAAACGGAGAAACGGAAACCGGCGTTTCCATTATGCTGGCGGATGAAGAAGTTGACCATGGACCAATTTTGAATAGCAACAAGCAACAAGCAACAAGCAACAAGTCTTACAAAGAAATTGCCAAAGAATTGGCCGAACTGGGGGCAAAATTGTTAATTGAAACCTTGCCCGGTTATATTGGCGGCGCCATTAAACCAAAACCGCAAAATCATTCGGAGGCGACCTTTACTAAAATGTTTTCGCGGGAAGACGGGAAAATAAGCTGGCCGCAAACCGCCGAGCAAATATACAATCAAATTCGCGCCCTAAATCCCGAACCGGGAACTTGGACAACCTGGAATGGCCGTATTTTGAACATAATTGAAACCGAACTTGCTCGCAAAGGGAACCAATGCACGGACGATTTGCCACCGGGAAAAATCAAAATTGTTGATAACCAAATTGCCGTTAAAACTTCTAAATGTTATTTAGTAATCAAATCTCTCCAGCTTGAGGGCGGAAAAGAGATGGACGCAAAGAGTTTTCTTCGCGGTCATTCTGATTTTGCCAGCTCACAGCTGGAATAACGCTCTTTCACAATAAGGAGAAGCAATGAAAATTAATTGGAATTTTACCGTTAACATATTGATTTTAGTAATAGCGGTATTACTCATAATCATTCAGCATGATTGCGTCAAGCCGTTCTTAAAAAATTTAAGAAGGCCTGATTACAAAAGCTCGCGGCAAACCGATAACAATAAAAGCGAACAGACAAACAAAGAACAAATTGCAGAATCGCCGGTTGTCGTCAACTCGCCGGTCGTTAAACCCGCCGCGGAATTTCAAGACATTAAGTTTCCCGATAATTTTCTCTTTGGCACCGCCTATTCGGATTTCCAAATTGCCGGAATCAATAAAAATTCCGATTGGTATGAGCACGCCAACAACACCTTTCCGCCTCCGATAAATCGTTATTCGGGAATAACCAATCAAGATCTCATCAAACAATTCAAGGAAGATTTTTCTTTGGGTGAAAAAATAGGCGTTCAAATTCACAGAATATCCATGGAGTGGTCCCGTTTTGAGCCGAAAGAAGGACAGTTTGATATGGAAGCGGTAAAAACCTACCGGGAAATTTTCAGCTCCATGCGCTCAAACAATATTGAACCGATGATCTGCCTGAATCATTTTCCGCTTCCCAACTGGTTTGTTGAACGGGGATGTTGGGAAAACATCAAAGCGCCATATTATTATTCCCGCTACGCCGAATTTCTAGCAAAAAATTTGGGAGCGCCGCTCAAAATCAAGTGGTGGCTTACTTTTAACGAACCGCAGGTAATTCTTGCTCAATCTTACGCCAAGGGCCAATGGCCGCCGTATAAACGAATTAACGGATTTTACGATGAAGCCGGCACGGAAAGAATTATCAAGGCCGCTTCTCTGATTCTTGACGCCCACCGGCTTTCTTACCGAACAATTCACCGAATACTGGACGGCGAAAAATCCGAAAATAAAATAATGGTCGGCTGGGCTTCCGCTCCGAATGTTTTCTATCCGCAAGATCCCGATTCTCCGCTTGATAAAGCCGCGGTTAATTTTCATACCGCTTTGCTTACCATGTTTTTGGACAGCGCCGTGGGCAATGCGGACAGAGATTTCATCGGTTTGAATTATTACGGCCGCAGTAAAATAAAATTCCATGTTTCCTTGTGGCCGAATATGTTGCGTTGGTTAAGCCGGGAAAAACCGTTTGCTTTTCAATGGGAACAATCCGAACAAAGAAAACAGGGCGACAGGCCGAAAGAATTTTATCCGCAAGCGCTCTACGATTTAATAATGAAATTCAAAGATTCCGGCGCGCCCATTATGATAACTGAAAACGGGCTTGATGACGCCGAAGATAAATTCAGAGAAGAATTTATCGTTATTCATTTGAAAGCGGTCCATGACGCAATACGGGACGGAGCAAACATAATCGGCTATCAATATTGGTCTTTGTCCGATACTTGGGAACCGGCTGACGGCAGATTTGCGTCTTTCGGCCTTACGGAAAAAGTTGACGGCTCGCATAAAATAAGACAACTGCGGCCAAGCGCCGTCACCTACGGCCAAATCATCAAAACCCATAAAATATCCAAAGAACTTCTTGAAAAACACAAAGAATTGCTCCTCACTCAAGAAAATTAAAAACCCCGCCAAGAAGCAGGGTCAATCCCATACATAAATTATGTGTGGGATTTTAATTTCCTTGAATTTACTCTTACTTTTTTCGTGAAGAAAAGATGATCGGCACCTCAGCTAACAAAATAAGCGCGCCGCCAAGCCAGACATTCCACCCGAATCGTTCTCCCCAGACAAACCCGAAGATTGCAATCGCTCCCACTCTATCAAGATAACCTATCACCGCAAAATGCTTTGCGGGCACCTTCTTCAATCCGTAAAAAACAAAAATGAAAGAAAGGAACAGCAAAAATCCGGCAACTAAAATATACGAGATTTTGTCATGAGCAATCGCAAAATTCTGTTGAAGCAAGAACACGCCCACCAACGGCATCAGCATCAGCTGAAAGAAAAGTTTGGCAAACGCAGAAACATTGGGATGCACATTTTCTTTATCGGATAATAGCCGCGAAAGAACAATCTCAAAACTGTAGAAAAACGCCGATAAAAAAGCAAGATAGAACCAAACGGCATGTTCCAGCCAGCCCGAACCGGTGGCGATGACCAATCCCGCGGCCCCCATTACCACGCCCAGAATGCTTCCGGCATCAAGTTTTTCTTTAAAGACCGGGATGAGCGCCACCCAAACCATCGCTAACAATGAAGCAAAATAATGGATAAGCAGAACTTGCGTTCCTTTTTGATTGATGGTCAGGGCGGTATAGAAAAAACTGTTATTGAAAGCAGCCGCCAGACCAAGAAATATCAGGATTTTTTTTTGCCGCCAGGAAAGCGACGGTTTTTTTATGGCTAACCAGGGAATAAAAAGAGCTACGCCGACAAGCGACATTAACGAACCGAGAATGGCCGGCGGAATTTGAATACCCTTTACAACAAAACCGTTGATAACGGCCCAAATCAAAACGCCGCAAACTAAAGCCGCATAGTTTTTCATTTTCCTCCTCCTTTTCTTCGTTTCTTACGCGGGCAGACCGTATTCGCCCGGTATTCTGTGAAACTCGGCTAATTTCATATTCGCGGCATATTTTGCCGCTCCGACAACTCCGGCATCGGTCAATTGCGCAAACTTAATTTGCAGACCATTCAGCAAACCGCTCATTTTGTCTTGTTTGTTTTTGAGGCGGCCGTTTACCGCATCCATCAGCGGTTGGCCGATATTGGCGATTCCCCCGCCTAAAATTACGCATTCCGGATTATGAACGCAGACAATATTTCCGATAGCTAAGGAAAGATATTCGGCATAACGATCAAGAATATCCACGCAAAGCGCGCATGATTGCGGTTCTTCTCTGATGCCTTGAGCAATATTTGGAGCCACCTCTTCCGCTTTCCACATCAAATGACCGACAACCGCTTGATCATTATATTTGCTTTGGCGATTATAACCGCGATGTTCATAATACCAGCAATCAGCCGCAATTTCCCGCAAACCGACAGTTCCGATATAAGCCTCAATACAACCCGTACGACCACAGGCACATGTACCAAATCCCGGTTTACTTTCCTCCGGTATAGCCATAGTCGTATGCCCCCATTCTCCGCCCCGACCCATGCCGCGCTGAAGTTTGCCCCCGGCGATAACTCCGCTTCCGATTCCGGTTCCGAGCGTAAGCATTACTATGTCCTGAAAACCCTTGCCGGCGCCGAATGCGTGTTCTCCGACAACCGCCGCGTCGGCGTCATTCAGCAAAAAAGCGGGAACGCCGAATTTTTTCTGTAAAATATCGGCAATTTGTAAATTTTTAATTTGAGGCAAATTGGGCGGATTTTCAATGATTCCCTTGTTGGGGTCAAGCGGTCCCGGACTGCCAAGCCCGATTGCGCCAAGCATATACGAGAACAACCCATTCTTATTTATATTGTCTAATTTATCCAGCCGCTCCCAAAGCCGGCTTATTCCGTCTGTCAATTCATCGGCAAGGCTGTCATTCGTCAGTTCCCCGCCGTTATGTTCAACCACCGCATCATTTAAAATCCGATTGCAATAACGGTCAAAAAAACCGAAACGCGCCTTAGACCCGCCCAAATCAATGCCGGCAAAAACTTCTCTTAACATTCTCCATCTCCTTGTTATTAACGAACAAACTTGGAATGAATGTAGCAAAACAATCATCATAAAACAACCCCGCCATAGCGGGGTTGTTTTATGATTTCTTAGTTTTGAGATATTAACTTTGAGTTATAAATTAATAAATTATCGGTTTTCCCGTCTTGTAGAACGCAAGTTCAGTTTCGTTTATGGGCGCGATTTGCTCATCCGTTAAAACCATTCTTTGAACCGCCATCGGTGTCAGATATCGCTTCATTCCATCGGTAATCTGAAACACATCTCTGTTCAACGGCCTTTCCAAAAAGACGAACTGGTTCCTCGGATAAAAATTGAATTCTTTTTTGCTTACTTCAATTATGTCTTCGTTTCGGTCGCCGTAAGAATCAAACACATCTTTGCGCGGAACCAAACGGATCATTCCGCCTTCGGTCAGATAGTAAGTGCTGTTTTTATTTCCGGCCGACATCAGTAATTTCACTCTCGGATATTTGGCGAGATTTTTGGCGGAGATATTCTGAATCATCTCATCCGTGAAACCGTAATTATAAAAAATGTCCATGGTCGGAATTAAATGCTTCTTGCCTCCCATAATTTCATAAATTTCGGTTTGACCTGGCGCTCTGACTATAGTCGCCGAACCGCTTCCGGCAGATTTTTTGCCGGCGGTGTAGATTGTCGCCCCGAGAACGGAACCGGTTGAACCGGAATTATTTTGGTTTGCGCCGGCATAATTATTATTTGCGGAATTGCCCGCGCTAAAGCCGATACCCAATGAATTAAGAACGGAGCGGGTTAAGCCTTCCGGATCGTTTATCGCAACTAAAGCTTGAGACGCCTGGATGGTGATACCGGTAGTATAGGTAATCAAGACCGAATCAAGATAGGCGCTCTGATCCCAAAGATTGTTTCTAATCAGCACGGCTTTCCAGCGCAATTGATTGCCGGTTGCATCAAGAGTATATGTATAACCGGGATTCATTTGTTGCCATCTTGCGCCGTTGTTGTTGGAAACATAATAAAGAATTGTGTTACCCGAATAAATAACGCTGTTGGCGTCAATCCTCGCGTTGATTATGTTTTTTGTGGGATTGGCGATAATCGCCGAAACAACCGCCGAAGAATATGAATTATTGGCTATAAACGCCTTGCCGTTAATCAAAACGGCTTGAGTTTGGCTAAAATCCAAGTTAATGGTAGACGATAAATCTTCGTTAAATGTATAAACCTGGTCGGCTTTGGCTATTCCGGCAAAAAGCGCGAACAAGCCAAAAACGCTAAAAAATATGACTTTTCCCAATGCCTTATTAGATAATTTTTCCATCTTTTAATTATATCATATTTCAACCTCTTTGTCAAAATATGTTGCGAATAGAAAAAGTGATATATTTAATAGACTTATCGTGTTTGGCCAATCCGCCGGCTAGTGGACAAACTTGGCGAAAGCGCGAAAATTCATAATATGGCTAATCAAGAAACAATCTTAACCGTAGAAAATTTGGGGGTAAGATTCGGCGAGCATGAAGTTTTGAAAGACCTTAATTTTTTCGTTCAAAAAGGAGACATTCTCGCCATCGTTGGACCGAACGGCTCGGGCAAATCGGTTTTATTCAGAGCGCTCATGAACCTTGTCCCCTTTTCCGGCAAAATGAAATGGACCGAAAGATTAAAAATAAACTATGTGCCTCAAAAATTCTTCGTTGACGCGGAACTGCCGTTAAGCGTCGGGGAATTTATGGAATTTAAAACCAAAAGCCGTTCCAAAATCATAGAGACATTGAAATCAGTCGGCTTGACCGAACACCACGACGAGCATCATATTATTCATCATATTTTGAACAGAAGATTGGGCTGGCTGTCCGGCGGGCAGATGCAAAGAGTTCTCATCGCTTGGTCAATTTTGGATAATCCTGATGTTCTTTTGTTTGACGAACCGACTTCCGGAATTGATGTCGGCGGAGAAGAAACTATTTATAATTTATTGAGAAAAATAAAAGAAGAACGCTCGCTTACGATTATATTAATATCCCACGACCTGAATATTGTTTATAAATACGCCAATAATGTCATCTGCTTGAACAAAAAAATGATTTGCTATGGCCAGCCCAACGAAGTCCTTGATCCGACAGCGTTAGCCAAACTTTACGGCGGAGAAACCGCGTTTTACAAACATGAACACTAAAATAGTTAAAAGTTCCAGGTTCTTAAGGTTCGTAAGGTTGGGAAAAATAAATTACTTTATGAACTTTATAACTTTATAAACTTGATAAACTCATTATATTTACAACTTATCGTCGGAACGCTGATCGGACTCGGTTCCGGTTATATCGGTTCATTTATGGTCTTGCGCCGGATGTCGCTTGTTGGCGACGCTTTGTCCCATGTCGCCTTGCCCGGCATAGCCGTCGCTCTGCTCATCGGAATCAATCCGTTTATCGGCGCGTTTGCCGCCTTAGTTGTCGCAATTTTAGGAATTTGGATGCTTGAGAAAAAAACAGAATTGCCGTCGGAAACACTGGTGGGTATATTTTTTACCTTGAGCTTAGCCGCCGGTCTTTTGCTTACCCCAAAACCGGAACTGCTTGAAGCCCTTTTCGGTGATATTTCCAAAATCGGCATTACCGATGCGATTATAACCGGGGTTTTTACGATGCTTATTTTTTTAATTATCACCCGAATCTCAAAAGGTTTAATGCTTTCCATTATTTCTAAAGACCTTACCAAATCCCTCAAAATAAATGTTGATAAAATAAATTTGATTTTTCTTTTTTTGGTGGCCGTCGTCGTCGCTCTCGGCTTAAAAGTCGCCGGAACATTGCTTATGGGTTCTTTGGTCATAATTCCCGCCGCCGCTTCCAAAAATATTTCAGTCAGCTTATCGCGTTATACTGCCAACTCTGCAATATTGGGCGGATTGTCGGCTTTCGCCGGAATTTGGGTCGCCAATTATTTCAATCTCATCCCCGGTCCCATCGTGGTGCTTACCGGAGGAGTCGTGTTTTTGGTGTCGTTATTGTTTAAAAAATAACCGCTTCGCCCCTGTCCCTTTTCATCCGAATGTTCCGACCTCCGGTCTGAAATTTTAATATTCGGATTCCTCATCCGCCTCCGCCGATTGGCGGAGGGCGGACGCAAATTCCAAAACTCGCATTAAATAACAATCTTTACTAAGATTGTTATTTAATTTTACGATTCGAACAGTTGGAATTTGACTATTCGTCATCTCGGATATTTAAAAATTTCCCACAGCGGATGAAAAAGGACAGGAGCTGCGCTTAACTTTAAATTTTATTTCAAAACAACCCCTGTTCTTATGAAGCCTCCGGAACAGACCCGCTTGGTGGTTTTTGATACAATGTTTCTTTATATAATCAAAATCGGGTCGTTGTGAGGACAAGCGTAGTCTGCCGCCGGAGCAGACGAAGCGGGCTGAAGAAGGATAGGGGTTGTTTTGAAATATAAAAGCGAAGAGAGTCATTTACTTGCGGAAGAAGGGTAGAGACGAAGTAAAAATATAAAAAACTTGAATTTTAAATGAATCCTCCTCGCGGCAAGCCGCGAGGTATCAAGAGGAGGCTTCGCCTCTTGATACCGCCGCAGAGCGGCGGAGTATTCACCCTTTTAGCTTCGCTCGGACAAAATGTAAATAAGAATTTCCATTTTGCTCCTTGCTCGCTAAAATAAAACCTGCTAAAATAACAGAATTATGGCGTTAGGAGTAAACGAATTAAAACAAAAGACCTTTTTTATCTATGAGGGTCAGCCCTTCGTTGTTTTGGAAACTTTTCATTTAAAAATGCAGCAAAGACGGCCGACGGTGCAGGTAAAAATGCGCAATCTGATGAACGGCAAGATTCTGGAAAGAAACTTTGCCCAGTCGGATGTGTTTGAAGAAGCCGATGTTCAGCGCCAAGGCGTTAAGTTTTTATACGCCCACCGCAACCAATACTGGTTTTCTTACGAAAACGACCCCTCCAAGAGATTTGAACTTTCAGAAGATATTTTGGGCAACGCCGTTAAATTTTTAAAACCCAACACAGTTCTTGAAGCGATTATTTTTGAGGACAAAGTCATCACCGCCGAACTGCCGATCAAAATGGAATTTAAAATAATTGAGGCTCCTCCGTCCATCCGAGGCGACACCGCTCAAGGCGGAGTCAAGCAGGCGAAAATAGAAACCGGCGCTTATATCAATGTTCCTCTCTTTATAGACGAAAGCGACATCATCCGCGTAAACACCGAAACCGGTGAATATGTAGAAAGAGTAGAGAAAGGGAAATAACCGCTCGGTTAGCCCCATATTTCAGCCCATTCCGACCGCTCCTGCGGCGGCCTCCATTAGTCCTCGCGACGGCAGGTCCAGCCTTCGTTTCAAATAGTATTAGTTAAACAAAGCATATAGGGCCGGAGAGCCTACTGTTTTGCATAGGACAAAGTTTTAACTTCGGCTGGACACCAAGCCTGCCTGCTGCGGGTCTGAAATATAGGACTAATCCTCGCTTAACTTTAATTAGCTACTTTGACCTTTCCTCGGCAAAGTGTCAGCTATTCAATAAAGCTATATAGCGAAGGTCGGGCTTTTTTTGAATCAGCAGACCGAAGAAAAAAGGCCCGACGGAGCACTCGTTAAATTATGAGGTGATATTTCTGAGGCAGGGACGAGGATTTGGACAAATTTAATCCCTGTCGTGGCCTTTTCGGACAAGAAGCATGGCCGGAATAGGAGCGATAAACCAATAAAATATCGCCGAGGAAGCGACAAAATATTGCGCCAAAGAAGCGGGTAATATTTTCGCAACTTCGCTAATCGGAAGCATGTTTAAAATAATCGCGAGCAAAAGTCCGAGTTGCAAAACGCTGATTACGCTAACCGCAAAAAACGACGCTTCGCCGATAGTCAGCCGGCTTTTAACCAAAGAAATGTTTAAGACCAAGAAAATTAAAAAATAAAGAATCAGAAAAAATCCGATTCGCGTAAAGTGCGGCTGAGGCGCAAATTTGATAATTTCATCAAGCTTGTCCCAAAAAGGAAAGACTGATTGAACCGCGTAAGCGATATAAACGCCGAGAAAAGAAACCATCGCCTTCGTTCTTCCCAAACTCAAACCATATAATAATAGGGCAACCAAAATAAGTCCGGCAAATAACATTCCAGGACTAAAATTCAGGTTTAATTTAGAAAAATAACTTAGGCTGAAAAAAGATAAAATCTTGTCCATTATTTAAGCTTAAAAACGATGACGAGATCACCTGTCGACTTGCCAGTTTTATCCATATTCCCCCCCTTGGGAACCACAATTGAATAATTATTCTCTAAATCCTCCGGAATTCTGATTTCTATTTTTCTCTTAGTTTTCATCCGACCGAAACCACTACATTTACCGCATAACTTTTCGGGAATTTTGCCTTTTCCGCTACAAGCGCGACAAACTGAAATTCTAGAAAAAAAACCGAATCCGCTTTGCGATGTCTGTTTTACCTGTCCCGCTCCGCCGCAGGTTTTGCAATCCGACATTCTATATCCTTTTGCCACGCCGTTGCCGCCGCATCCCTCGCAGGAAGCCAAAACATCAAATTCCACCGCCCTGGTACTACCGAGATCGCCTCGGCCGATTCTTACTTCCAAAACGATATCCTCGCCTTTTTTATTTTCTTCATATTGCGGTTGTCGGCTGTACCCCCCGAACATTTCTGAAAATATGTCAAAAATATCATCCGCGCTTCCGCTTCGCCCGCCCCTTCCTCCGAACACATCCCAAAAGTTCCCCTGTCCCTGCCCAAAATCATAACCGCCCTGAAACCCGCCGTCGTTATAAGCAAATCCGAAATTATCGTAATTTGACCTCTTCTTGGGGTCGGAAAGAACTTGATAGGCTTCGTTTATCTCTTTGAATTTTTCTTCGTTGCCCGTTTTCTTGTCAGGATGGTGTTCATGAGCCATTTTCCTATACGCCCTTTTGATTTCATCCGGCAAGGCCGTTCTCGGCACTCCTAAAATTGTATAAAAATCTTTAGCCATTTTAAATTATTAATGTTTCCGCCTTGGTGTCCCTTTCTTCAATTCTCGCAAATTTTGCTTTTTTCAACACAAAAAATAATGGCCAGCCGATTAAAACCCCGAGCCAAACGAATATCCCGTGAAATCCCCACAACATTAAAAATAAAGCGGCGGTTAACACCGGCGGAGCAAATTTAAAATACGGACCGGCAATCGCATTTATTTGGTTTATAGTTTGCCGGCTTATTTCTTTTGCTACTGTTTGTTTTTCTTTGGGACTTCCTTCAATCAGATTGCCGATAAAATTTTCTATCACCGAATTCACGAATTTTTCGCCCGCCGGAGGAATCTTGCTGGCTTTTTCAAGCGCTTTAACGCCCGGACTTTGATAAATCACCAAAGAAGCCATTAACAAAAGAGCGAGAATAATCGGGGCTAGACCGCGGCTTAAAATAATTCTTGCGTTTATTTTTGTTCTTTCTTTGGACTCGGAAACTATGTTTAATCTCGCATAAAATAAAAATAACAACAAAATCCCGACCGCCGCCAAATTAAATTCGGTAAAACCCGTCTGCGCAGGCAGTCTGGCCATCAACAAAAAAACGCCGCCAGCCAGCGCTCCGCTTAATAAAACTTGCCATATTTTTCCAAAAAACATAATACCCAAACAAGCCACTACGGCAAGAATCAAAAAATAAACAACGACATCAGCAGTAAAACCGGAAGAAAAGGAGAAACTGCCGGCGCCTCCGGCGCCGGCTGAAAACTCACCCGCAAAGCGAGAAAAACCGCGCCAAAACAGCCATGAAAAAATAATGACGGCAATTTCCCACGAAATAAATTTATACAATTTGGACATTATGATTTCTTTTCCTGCGATTCTTGAGATTTTGGGGTATCATCAGCCGGCTTTTGCTCTCCCTCTTTTCCTTGGGCATAGAGCGCCCCGCCAACCCTTTGGGCAACCTTGGATAATTCTTCCGTCGCCTTCTTTATCTCTTCCAAATTATCGGACTTCAATTCGGTTTTGAGCTTTTCGCTTTTAGTTTTGAGCTCTTCCTTGTCCTCTTCTTTTATTTTAGCATCATTTTCCTTTACCATCTTTTCCGCTGTGTAGATAAGTGTTTCGCCCAAATTGCGCGCTTCGGCTAATTCCTTTTTCTTGGCGTCTTCGGTGGCGTATTTTTCGGCCTCAACCGTCATTTTTTTCTTTTCCTCGTCAGTAAGGCCGGATGAACCCTCAATCCTGACTGACTGTTCTTTGCCGGTCGCTTTATCTTTGGCCTTGACATTTAAAATTCCGTTGGCGTCTATATCAAAAGATACCTCAACTTGAGGCACACCTCGGGGTGCCGGCGGAATCCCGTCCAAAATAAACCGGCCGAGAGTTTTGTTATCATGCGCCATGGCTCTTTCACCCTGTAAAATGTGTATTTCAACCGACGGCTGATTGTCGGCCGCCGTGGAGAATATCTGGCTTTTTGAAACCGGTACGGTCGTATTTTTCTCTATCATCTTGGTAAATACCTGCCCGAGCGTTTCAATGCCCAAAGACAGCGGAGTAACATCCAAAAGCAAAACATCCCTAATTTCTCCCTGCATAATTCCCCCCTGAACAGCGGCGCCGAGCGCGACTACCTCGTCAGGATTTATATCTTTATGCGGTTCTTTGCCAAATAACTTTTTAACTTCTTCAATAATCAGGGGCATTCGTGTCTGTCCGCCAACAAGTATCACTTCATTGATGTCAGATATTTTGAATCCGGTTTGCTCTATTGTTTCTTTGGTTAATTTGATTGAGCGGCCAACCAATTCTCGGACAAGTTCTTCAAGTTTTGTCCTCGCAAACGACATGCTGAAATGTTTCGGGCCGGAAGCATCGGCGGTAAGGAACGGGATATTCACTTCGGTAGAAAGCGTGCTTGAAAGTTCATGCTTCGCTTTTTCGGCGGCATCTTTCAGCCGTTGAACGGCGAATTGATCTTTGGAAACATCCACTCCTTGATCTTTCTTAAATTCGTCAATAAGATATTTGATAATTCTCTGGTCTATATCATCGCCACCAAGATGAGTGTCGCCTCCGGTTCCTTTCACTTCAATGGTATCATCGCCTATTTCAAGAACAGAAATATCAAAAGTTCCGCCTCCAAAATCATACACAACTATTTTCTCATCTTTCTTTTTATTCAAACCATAGGCAAGCGCGGCCGCCGTTGGCTCGTTGATTACTCTTTTAACGGTAAGTCCGGCAATTTCTCCGGCATCTTTGGTCGCTTTTCTCTGGGCATCGTCAAAATAGGCCGGCACGGTGATTATCGCTTCGGTAATTTTTTCTCCCAGTTTGTCTTCGGCATCGGCTTTTAATTTCTGAAGAATCATTGCCGATATTTCCGCCGGTTTGTAGTTTTTTTCGCCCATTTTTACCTCAACATCATCATGAGCGCCGGCTTTTATTTCATAAGGCAATAAGCCCTTATCGTGCTGGACTTCTTTATCGGAAAATCTGCGGCCGATAAGCCGCTTCACGGAAAATATGGTATTTGATGGATTAGTCACCGCTTGCCGCTTTGCCGTTACACCAACATATCTCTCGCCTCCGCCAGCACTGGCGGACTTGCCGATTGCCACAACGGAAGGAGTGGTGCGCATCCCCTCTTTATTTTCCAAAATTCTCGGCTGGCCGATTTCCACCACCGCCATCGCCGAATTAGTTGTTCCTAAATCTATACCTAATATTTTAGCCATAGTTTTAGCGACTCCAATTTACGAATTCACTCGAATTTACGAATATTATTCGGGTCATTCGTGTTCATTCGGGTATTGGTGTCGGTTTATTTATTTAATTATTTTTACTCTTGCCGGCCGGATGACTTTTCCGTGCATTGTATACCCGGCTCTTACTTCTTTTGTTTTTTCTCCGCCTTCTTCCGTGCTTAATGCTTCATGCAATTCCGGATTAAACGCTCCGTCTGTTTTTATTTTCTCAACACCGTATTTTTTTAACAAATCCTCAAATTTCTTTATTGTTTGCGTTAAACCCGTATTGTTTAACTGTTTATTTGCAGAATACAGATCGTCAATGGCGTCTAAAACTTCCATTATCACACTCACATTCGCAAACTTTACAAATTCCTCCATTCTCTTAGCCTCGTCCTTCTTGTAATTGATAAAATCGGCTCGCTCTCTTTTCCAATTGTTCAGATATTCTTCCGTTTGCTTTTTATAAATTTCCAGTTCGTCTTGCATTGGTTCATTCGCGGTATTCGTGTCTATTCGTTGATTGGCATCGGCAGGATTGTTGTTTTTGTTTTCTTCGTTCATATTGAAAATATTTTATTTAATTCATCGGCGGCGTATTTGATCAAACCGATATTTTTTTCATAATCCATTCTCATCGGTCCCACCAAGGTCATTGATCCTAAACGCCGATGGGGCAGATTATATTTTACGGTTATCACCGCTTCGTTTTTTATTCCGCCCATCGGATTTTCACGGCCAATAAAAACATTGGGGGCAAGATCTTGCTCTTCAAAAAAATCTTTTTTTATTCTGTCAAACAATGTTTCAAAGTGGTCAAAAAAACTTGTTAACTGAAACATTCGGTCAAATTCACGGAATTCAGGAAACTCCATCAAACCGGAAAGACCAATCTTAAAACAATCGTCACTTTCAAAAATATTGGTAAAAATAAGCTGGTCTGATAAATCAGAAATTGTCTTGGCGACGGTCTTGTTTATTTCTCTCGGATTATTGCCGCCGTTTGCAATAGCGGAGCGGATTCTTTTTTTGGCGCCATCGGCAATATCCAAGTCAGATTGGACAACTATGTTATCAACATAAAAACGATAGGCCTTATCGGTCGGCACTCGTCCGCCGGAAGTATGAAGCTGGACTAGATAACCAAGTTCTTCAAGGCCGTTCATTTCATTCCTTAAAGTAGCAGAACTTACCTTAAAAACTCTTGATGTTACAAGCAATTTTGAACTTACCGGCTCCGCGGTTTTGATATGCTTGGAAATTATTTCCGCAAGCACTTTCGCCTGCCTGGCCGGCAGGCAGGCATGCCTTAAGGTCATCATAAAAGGATTCTATCAAAATTAGCACTCTCATGTCAACAGTGCCAACAGCGAGTTCTACCCGCATCATAGTATCCCTAGACCAGTATCCCTAGGCCTTGCCTAGGGGATCTACAGAATTATTTATAATCCACCCAATCAAAAATCTCGTTTCTAAATTGGTTTGGCCTTGAAAAATAATTTGGAAATGCCTTTGTATTAAGAATTACCTTTTGTGGTCGCTTAACTCCTAAATAATCTTGGAAACTTGAATATATAAATTGTTCGAGAAATTTAATAATTTTTCTCTTATCCTTAATCCCTGCTTCTTTCCAGTCAGTGTCAATAAGCTTCACGGGGTTCAAATGTATATAGGAAAATAAATATTTGAGGTAGCGATCGTTATTTGCATGCTCCGATTTAAATTTTCCCTCAAATAATGCGCCGACTCGTTCATACTTTTTATTGTAATACATTGAGTATCCAGTCAATAATTTATGTATGAATTTGCTTACATCTCCATTGTTTGTTTGGGTTAGCAAAATATGAAAATGATTGGGCATTAAACAATAAGCGCCGATATCAACAAGCTGTTTTCCACGGTTAAAGTTATAAATTTTATTTCCGATAGAACGAACATTAAAATTTTCTTTCCCGTTTGAAAGAAACATTAGTTTTAGAAAGCGACCATAATCATCTGGATCATGAAAGATGTTTTGTTTACTGTTGCCACGATTATAAATATGGTAGTACTCGCCGACAGCAAAATAAATTTTTCGTAATGACATTTTTTTATATTATCAAAACTAATTTCCCTAGGCAAGGCCTAGGGGATACCTGCAGAACATAACTCTCTAAAACATGGCTTTTTAAAAAATGGCTACAAAAAATCTTTAAATTATAGCCATCCCCCGCCTTGGGGGATTTAAATTACAAAAAATTTTATGCTAACATTAGTTTATGCCAATCTTGCAAAAACTCAAAAGTTTCTGGAAATCGCTGGGGCCGGGATTGATTACTGGCGCATCGGATGATGACCCGTCAAGCATCGTAGTTTATTCTTTAGCTGGAGCCAAATTCGGTTTGGCGGCTCTGTGGACCGCCGTTGCCACCTTGCCCTTTATGGTAATCCTCCAAAGAATGGCCGGTAGAATCGGACTCGTTTCCGGTAAAGGCCTCGCCGGTAATATGAAAAAACATTATCCAGCATGGATGTTAATCGCCGTCACAACGCTTATTGTTTCCATTAATATCATCAATATCGGCGCCGATATTTCAGGAATGGCCGCCGCTATTAATCTCGTTATACCGATTTCTCATCTTACTCTGGCAATCTTGATATCGGCTATCATTATTTTAATTACAATTAGCGTTCCTTATCACTTTTTGGCCCGTTATTTAAAGTGGGTCGCCGTTGTTCTTTTCTCGTATGTCGCCGCCGCTTTTTTAATTCAGCTTGACTGGAAAAATATTTTTTACCGAGCCGTGGTTCCGCAGTTTATTTTAAGCAGAGAATATCTTGCCATGATTATCGCCATCTTCGGCACAACAATTTCACCTTATCTTTTTTTCTGGCAAGCTCTTGAAGAAGCCGAGGAAGAAAAAACCCACAACCATCAGCGAACCAAAGCTTTAATCAAAAATGAGATTGGTTCAATGTACAAAGATGTCTATGCCGGAATGATGTTTTCCAATTTAATCACTTTTTTCATAATCATTCTAGGAGCGTCAACATTTTTTAAAAACGGCATTACAAATATCGGCACCATCGGTGAGATTGCCGGCATGTTAAAACCTCTCGCCGGACAATACGCCAGTATTTTGTTCATCATCGGCATCATTGCTTCCGGTGTTTTGGCCATTCCGGTCTTGGCCGGCTCGGCGGCTTATGCTTTGGCGGAGCTTTTCGGCTGGAAAAACGGATTTGATAACGGCTTTCATAAAGCAAAACAATTTCACTTGGTAATTGTGGCGGCAACAATAATAGGCCTGTTAATTCCCTTTTTTGGTTTTCATCCCGTCCAAATACTTTATTACACAGCCGTTATTTTCGGTTTAGCGTCGCCATTTCTTATTTTTCTCGTGATTCATATGGCTAATAACCCAAAAGTGATGGGTGTCTATACAAGCCGCCGCCATTCTAATATAATCGCTTATACATTGTTGACCGTAATGTCGGCCGGCGCAATATTGACATTGATATTATAAAGCCATTGTTCTATTGCTAATTGTTATCTTGTTATCTTGAATTTAATTCTCAAACAACAATCAGCAAGCTAATAATTCCCATGCTAAAAATAAAAAATACATTAACGGGACAACTGGAAGAATTTAAACCGATAAAGAAAAACGGGGTGTCGTTTTATCAATGCGGACCGACTGTTTACTGGACACAACACATCGGAAACTTAAGAGGAATGACTTGGGGCGACCTCATTGTCCGAGTATTTAAATTTAACGGTTATGATGTTGTTCATGTAAGAAATTACACCGATGTCGGACATTTAACTTCCGATACCGATGAAGGCGAAGACAAGATGGAAAAGGGAGCAAAGAGAGAAAACGCGACTCCCCAAGAAATCGCCGAAAAATATATTAAGATTTTTGAAGAAGACACCAGGGCGTTAAATCTTCTTGAGCCGTCGTTCAAGCCTCGCGCGACTGGCCACATCCAAGAAATGATAGAAATGGTTAAGAAGTTAGTTGATAAAGGTTTTGCGTACTCTACTGATTTGGCCATTTATTTTGAAACTTCAAAAGCAAAAGATTACACCCGCCTTTCAGGACAAAAATTGGAAGAAAATATCGCCGGAGCGGGTATCGGCGACATGAACGACCCCGCTAAACGCAACCCAGCTGATTTTGTTCTGTGGTTTTTTAAGGCCGGCAAACATAAAAACGCCCTCCAGCATTGGCCGTCTCCGTTTAAATCGCCGTTAGTTGAGAACGGGGAAGGTTTTCCGGGCTGGCACATAGAATGCTCCGCCATGAGCAAGAAATATCTTGAAGAGTCGTTTGATGTTCACATGGGCGGAATTGAGCATATTCCGGTTCACCACACCAATGAAATCGCTCAAAGCGAATCGGCCAACGGTGCCCCGTTCGTAAAATACTGGATTCATAATGAGCATCTGACCGTTGAGGGGCAAAAAATGGCTAAATCCGAAGGCACGGCTTTCAGTCTGGCCGAAGTTAAGGAAAAAGGATTCAGCCCGATGGCTTTACGGTATTTCTTCCTGCAAGCCCATTACCGCTCCAAACAGAATTTCACTTGGGAGGCGCTCGGGGCCGCTCAAAACGGGCTTGAGCACTTATATAATCAAATTCGCCAGCTTGGAACTGAAATTGGCGACATTGACGATGATTTAAAAAATAAATTTCTTGAAGCCGTCAGCGATGATTTTAATGTCCCTCAAGGACTTGCCTTAATTCCCGAATTATTAAAATCCGATTTAAAAAACGAGGACAAACTCGCCACTTTGTTTGAATTTGATAAAGTGCTCGGTCTTGAATTTAAAGCCGTTTTATCACAATCGCAAAAACTTATTCCGGAATCAGTCAAAAAATTAGTTCAAACAAGAGAAGAAATGCGCCAAAAGAAAGATTGGGCCGAAGCCGACAAACTCCGTGTCCAAATTGAACAGCTTGGCTACACGGTAGAAGATACTACTTACGGACCCTTCATTAAGAAGTTTTAAATCATGCCACCTTATAATTTAACGAGTGCTCCGTCGGGCCTTTTTTCTTCGGTCTGCTGATTCAGAAAAAAAGCCCGACCTGCGCTATCTTTCTTTGATTTGAAGCTGACACTCTGCCGAAAAGATTCAAAGGAATAATACAAAGGCTTATATATCAAAGATTCCCTCCCCTATGTCCAGTGTAGGGGAAGGAAATCTTGATATGAGGGTTGATATCTAAACGGCTCAACGGCAATTGCCGTT